>Ga0194132_10000279_pt1 | contig 106882 bp, 101 predicted proteins | sample TA2KigOf80mmetaG_FD_148612 | JGI IMG/M metagenome (GOLD analysis project Ga0194132, IMG submission 148612) | Freshwater microbial communities from Lake Tanganyika, Tanzania - TA2015054 Kigoma Offshore 80m | ecosystem: Environmental > Aquatic > Freshwater > Lake | place: Tanzania: Lake... | reverse complement strand
GGGGGGAGCCAAACGAAACGGGCGACGATCGCGGGTCCGTCGCCCGTTCTGGATGCGGCGAAAGGTGGAGTGACTACGCTTTCAGGTGCTTGCTCACCAGTGCCGTCATCACGAACATGTTCACGGCGGACTTGCCGCCGAAGACCGCCTTCAGCTTCCCATCGGCATTGATCTGGCGCTTGTTCTTCTTGTCCTGCAGACCGTTCTTCTTGATGTATGCCCACAGCCTCTTGGTGATCTCGGTGCGCGGAACCGGCTTTGCGCCCACGATCTCAGCGAGCAAAGCGCTCGGGGTCACGGGCTTCATGAAGGCCGCATTTGGTTTGCGGCCACTCTTGGTCGCCGCAGCCTTTTTCGGGGCAGCCTTCTTCACGATCTTTTTTGCCATGCGGTCTCCTCTAGAAGACGCTCAAGCGTCCTGGCAGAGAGTACCACGAATCCGCCAAAAGCGATCACGCGCGCAAAGGGCGAACGGCTTTTTTCCCGCGGCCTCGCCGCGCCCGATCGTGTACCCACGGGGCGTATCCAACCTCGTGCTTCCCTCACACACCGAGTTGACCGGCAAGCTGCTTGAAGTCGTCGGCATAGTAGTCGTACTTCCCGGGCGGCGCCTTGGGCGCCGGCTTGGCGGGGCCAAACTCGTGCGGCCGGTGCACGAAGGCCGTCTTCAGGCCCAGGGCCTTCGCGGCGTCCAGGTCGCCCGCGTGCGCGGCGACCATCATCAGCGCCGATGGTTGAAGGTCGAAGAAATCCGCTGCCATCAGATAGGTCTCGCGATCGGGCTTGTAGTGGCGAACCAGCTCGGTCGAGAGAATCACGTCCCACGGCAGCTTGGCACGCTTGGCCATCTCCGTCAGCAGCGACACATTCCCGTTCGAGAGCGGCGCGAGGATGAATCGGGACTTCAACCGCGTGAGCCCCTCGACGGCATCAGGCCAGGGATCTAGGCGGTGCCACACCAGATTGAAATCGGCCTTGTCCGCCTCCGACAGCGCGTCAAGCTTGAACTTGACCACCAGCTCGTCGAGCACCATGCGATGGAGTCGGTCGAGCTTGGTCCAGGGCAGCTCCCCCTTGCGCACGCGACTCATCGAGGGACCGTAGCCGCCTCGCCAAGCGTCCGCGAACGCGGCCCAGTCCACGTGCGTGATGTTCTTGGCACGAGCCAGACGCTGGCCCTCAGCGATCACCGAGCTCCGCCAGTCGACGACGGTCCCGAACGTGTCGAACAGCAGAATGCGAACGCCGGATGCGGAAGCGGACTGAGCCTGTGCCGCTTCGACACCGGTGTGTGAGAGCAGCGGCGAAAGCCCTCCCGAGAGCAGCACTCCGGAAACGAATTCACGGCGGGTCATGAGCGGCCTCCTCTGCGGAACGTCAGGGTCACTACGGGGTCACGATCGCTGCTCGGTCCAGCGCAGCGCCGGCAGCCCGTCGATGCTGGTTGAGTTCTTCTGTCGCTGATAGTCGCGCAGCGCCGACTCGCCCTTCCGGTCGGCCCACGCGGTCAACTGCGTGCGCTGCCCACGATACTCGAAAAGGGGGGCGCCGAAGCCACAGGAATCGGCGATGCGCTGGACCCGGACTCGAATGATCGCCCGCCCGCCGGGCACGGCGCCAAACCGCTCGAGCAGCGGCCCGAACGCCAGGTCCTGCGGTTCGACCACCTCGCCCGTTCCGTACAGCCGGATGATGTTCGGCGAGCCGTCAAAGGCGCAGAACATCAACGTGATGCGTCCGTTCTGCCGCACGTGTGCGATGGTCTCGGCGCCGCTGCCCACGCAGTCCAGATACGCCACCTCACGCGGTCCGAGCACCCGAAAGAGATCGAGACCCTTCGGCGAGAGGTTGATGTGGCCTGACGACCCGGCCGGAGCGGTCGCGACGAAGAAGAGGTGTTGCTTCTCGATGAAGGCGCGAAGCGTGTCGTCAAGTTCCGTGTGGTGTTTAGCCATGGTCAGTCACGTGGCAGTGGCTTCGCGAATCGCACGCCCTGGTCCACGAACCCCAGGTGCCGGTAGAAATCATACGCGGGACGGCGGGACACGCCGCTCGTGACCTCGACACGTTCAAGGCCCAGGGCCGCGAAGTGTCGTTCGGCGGCCTCGACGAGCCGCCGCCCCACGCCAGTCCCCTGGGCGTCCGGCGCGACGACGAGTACGGTGATGCGACCGACGCTGGTCGGCCGGTGGATCATCGGCGTGACGTGGAGCGTGGCCAGGCCGGTCACCCGGCCGCGACACGTTCCAACCAGAATGCGAGCCGTGGAATCGCTCGCCAGCAGTCGCAGATAGCGATCGTGCACGAGTGTCGGGTCCGCCGGGTAGCCGAGCGTCGCCAGGAGCGGCGCTAGATCCTGTGCGTCGTCAACGCGTGCGTCGCGCACCAGAATGTCGTCCGTCATCGGGCACTCGGCTGCAGCCCGCTCGGCAAGCGTGGCGAGGAGAGTAGCTCGGCAAACGCGGTCCAACGCGCAGCGGCTGAGCCGCCGGCGCGCGACTCGATGTACGCCTTCACGAGGTCCTTGCCGAGGTTGTAGTTGATGACGTAGCTCCGGTACTGATCGAAGAACCGGGTGCGCTGCTCGGCGCGGTGTGGCGACATCAGCGCGTACCGCGTCAACCAGCCAACGGCGTCCGCGCGGGACATGCGGCCGTTCAGATAGGCGCGCGCCGCTTCGTTGCCGGCATAGACGAGCCGATCGACCAGCGCTTGCACACGCTGGTACTGTTCCGCTCGTGACGCATCGAGGCCGGCGAGCGGGAAGATGACATCCCGCTCGAAGCGTGTCCGCCCGTCCCCTGGAAATGCCACCTCGATGCCATAATTCGCCGTGCCCTCCGCGATGAGCGACTGCGGCGAGAACAGCGGGTAGATCGAGAACTCCACCCACCCTCGCGCGCGAACCAGGTGCTGCTCCAGAAGCGCGTTGTAGACGTGGTGTCCCGGATAGCCCTCGTGGCATGCCAGGTCTACGGCGCGATCGACGTAGATCGGCAGATCGGTGTTGACCTGAATGAGGCTGTGGAAGTTGCCTTGATACCAGTTGTAGCCGCTCCACGACTTGTTCGTTACGTACTCCACCCGGAACGACTCGCCCTCCGGGAGGGTGACGTGCTCGAGCGTACGTCGGCGGCATTCCTCAATGGCCCGAGCGAATACGCCGGACAGGCGATCGGCGGGAACGACAAAGTCGCGCCGGAAACGATCGTATCGCTCGATCAGTGTTCCGTCACCAGGCAGCAGCGGATCGAGTTCCCGGAGCGTCTGCTCGTAGTGCGACGCCGGATGCTCGGACGCCTGGGCGTCGTACAGCGCCCGGGACTCCTCGTCGAAGGTGAACGTCTCGCCCCGGAGCATTCGAAGCCGTGCTTCGACGGCCTTCAGCTGCCGGCGCAGGTAGTCGTGGCGCAACTCCACCAGCGGATCGCGTTCACCGACGAGGGCGGGTTCAGGCACCAGTCCGACCAATCGACGCGTATCCGCCAACAGCTCGGCCAGGGGCCGCTTCCCGAGCGCCGCGACCTCGGTCTTCCATTCGGCCGGTCCGTAGTACGCGTCGACGTAATCGGCGTCGTGCTGGCCGACCGCCAGCACCATGCGGACATATAGCTCAGCGACGTCACTCATGGCGTGTCCAGCCTGCGGCGCTTGTCCAGCTGGTCGCGCCGGCAACCCTGGCGATACCAGCCCCAGCACGACTGCGATGCTGATACCGATTGCTCGCGCGGTCAACATGCCTCATTGTAGCGAGCCTCGAGAACGAGGAGGTGCCCGCTGGCAGACCCAACCACCGTCACCGTTCGAGCCGAAGTGCCGGCGGATGCCGAAGCCGTGCGGGGTGTCCTCACAGCTGCCTTTGGCGGTTCCGACGAAGCGGACCTCGTCGACGGGCTGCGTCGAAGACCCGACGTCTTCACGCTCGTTGCCGTGTGTGAGCGCAAGGCGGTGGGCGCCCTGACGTTCTCGCCAATCTTGGGACGTCATCGCAACGTCGAGCTACGCGCGGTGGGACTGGGGCCGATGGGGGTCCGACCAGAGTGGCAACGTCGGGGAATCGGGTCCGCCCTGATCCGGGCCGGCATTGAGGCCTGTCGTGCCCGACACCGCGGCCTCATCGTGGTGCTCGGTCACCCCGAGTACTACCCGCGGTTCGGGTTCAGGTCTGCTCGCCACATTGGGCTACGCTGTAAGTGGTCCCAAGACGACGACCACTTCATGTATCTCGAGCTCGAGACGGGCCACGCGGCCCTCGCGGACGGCGAGATTGACTACTGTCCAGAGTTCGATCGCTTCGCGTAGGCCATTATTCGGTCGGTGCACCGACGAGGCGGCGCACGGTCGCCTCGAGGTCGACCGCCTTCCACGGTTTCCAGACGATTTCGGCACAGAGGCCCGTACGCACGGCATCGAGCAGCTCCGGCTGATCGCCGTACCCTGTCACGGCGACGCGAATCATCTCTGGCCGTATGCGTCGGGCGATCTCGAAGAACTCGACGCCCGTCATGTGCGGCATCGAGTAGTCGACGAGCGCGATGTCGAACGACCGCGTCTGGAGCGCTGCGACCCCGGCCGGTTCACTCGACGCGGTCACGATGTCGAACGTGCGCCGGAGCACGCGTGACAGCATGTTGAGCACATTCGGCTCATCGTCGATCGCAAGCACCCGAATGGCTGGTCGATCGGTCATCTTCGATGGATCGGGAGATCAGTCGGGGCGCTGCCCCGACTCTTGGGCGACTGGAAACGCTCAGCCAGCGCCGCTTCCTCAGGATTGAGCAGTCTGGAGTAAGCGTGGACGCAGCGCTCCTGTGGCGCCTGGGGCGCGCGGACCTCTACCGGCTGAGCCAGAGGCCCGACCATCGCACCCGCGAGCAGCACCGCCGTGACCATCGATCGGGCCGTCACTCGTGACGGCCGCAAGCCCGCCCCGACGATGGCGACCACGCCACAAACCAGCGCAAGGTAGGCGTAGATCGGCGCGAGACCGGGCAGCCAGAGAGTGGCCACTGCGATCACTGCGAATCCAGCCGCGAACTCGCCCTGTCGCCTTCGCAAGACGCGCTCCTTGGTCATGAGCCCGGGATGGGAACGATGGAGTCCACTCACCCTCATGTTATCGGCACCCGACACCGGCAGGTCGAACCTGGGTTCTATAATCCCTGTACCACATGCCGGACCTGGTCGTGCTCCACGAGCATCCCGAATGGCAAAAGCCACTGTTTAGTGCGCTGGCGCTCGGCGGCGTGTCCTTCGCGCCGTACGACCTGACGCGCGCGGCGTTCAGTAACGTCGACATCCCGGATGCACCCGTGTACTTCAATCAGGCGAGCCCGAGTGCCTACGTGCGAGGCCATACACGAGCCGTGCCGTTCGCGTTGGCGCTGATGCGCTCGCTCGCTGTACGGGGCGCGCGCGTCCTGAACGGCGCGGACGTCTTCGCGCTCGAGCTCAGCAAGAGCACGCAGGCCGCCTTGCTCCACCACTTGGGCATCGATACGCCCAGGTCGATCACGTTCAACGATCCCCGTTCGCTCCGCGCGCACGGGGCGACCCTCCGGTGGCCGGCGTTGCTCAAGCCCGACCAAGGTGGCAGCGGAGCCCGGATCCAAGTCGTGCAGACGCTGGACGAGGTCGAGGCGCTGTTCGCGCGCGATCCAGACATCTGGCTGCCCGACAACCTGTTCCTGCTACAGGAGTACCTCCCGCACGATCCTGAGCACGGGATCGTCAGGCTGGAGTTCCTCGGCGGGGACTTGTTGTACGCGATGCGCGTGGTCACCCACGGACGCTTCAATCTGTGCCCGTCGCCGGTGTGCAACCCGGATGACGGGGACGGCGTGTGTGAAGTGCCGGCCGCGGAGCCCGCTCCGCCCGTGGAGTTCCATCCGTATCCTGAGGTACCCCGCGAGGCCGTCGAGACCGCCACGCGAATCGTTCGGGCCGCGCGCCTCGATGTAGGCGGAATCGAGTACCTCGAAACGCCAGATGGCCGCCGCGTGTTCTACGACATCAACGCGAACTCGAATCTCCGTCCGTCGGTCGCCGCAACGTTCGGCTTCGACCCGTTCGAGAGGGTCGTCGAGTACCTGAGGCGACAGATCGTGGAGACTCGCGGCGGATCGGTGTCGTTCTGAGCGCCCAGAACTACGTGCGGCCGAGAGGTTCACGTCCCCGGCCGCTCAATGAAAACCGCAGCCGTGAACGCTCGCGGGCCTTGCGCGCCTCTTCTTCGCGGCTGCGCGAAGGCGCGCTCGTCGTGAGCGACCGCACGAGTCGTCGCGCCGCTTCCGTCACCTGATCGACCGCCTGATTGAAGACACCTTCGTTCGCTCGCGAGGGCTTGGTCGTCCCACTGAGTTTGCGCACGAACTGCAACGCGGACGCGCGGATTTCGTCGTCGGTCGCCGGAGGCTCGAAGTTCGCCAGTGTCGCGATGTTTCGGCACATGGTCGAATGCTATCACCGCGTCAGGCCAGCGTGATCAGGTCCGGCCGCAGCCGCTGGATCGGCTCGACGGTCGGCAGGAAGTCGAAGTCGGCGAACTTGAACCCTGGCGCCACCGTACATCCAACGAGCGCGTACGCGCCGGTGGGTCGCGCCGCCTGCCACCACCCAGCCGGCACCACGTGGACGCGGCTGGTTGCACCCGTCCCGCCGATCACGAGAGTCGAGATTTCCGTGCACTCGGGCGTCATGATCGACAGTTCGAGCGGATCGCCTTCGTAGAAGTGCCAGACTTCGTCGGATCGCACGCGATGCCAGCGGCTGTGTTGGCCTGCCTCGAGCAGGAAGTAGATCGTCGTGAGCGCTGCCCGCGAGCCACGGCCGTCATGGGTGCGCACCGAGGACGATGACTTGTAGAGCTGCCGGTAGTAGCCTCCCTCCGGATGCGGTTCGAGCACAAGGCGAGCGATGAGTTCTCTCGCACGCGCGCGCGACGCCGGCGTTGCGGACATCTGCGCTACTTGACGGTCACGAGGGCCACGCGATTGACACCGCTGCACGCCAGCACGAGATTCCCTTCGGGCGTGGCCATCATGTTGCGCACGACACCGCCGCCTGACGGAATGACCCACGACTGAAACTGCTCGGTCTTCGGGTCGAAGCGCACGAGCGTGTTCGGCCTGACGGCCGACTCGCTGTACCAGATGACGTCCTTCGCCACGGCCATCCCGTACGGCTGTGACTTGGGACCGCTTGGCGACGGCCACTCCTTGACCGCTCCCGTCTGGGGATCGAGGCGCCCGAGATAGCCTCTCGCATAGTCCGCATACCAGATCACGTCGTCGCTCGTGATTGCGATACGGCGCGGCCGCGTCTCGGCGTTGGGGAGCGGATACTCACGCACCTCCATTGACTCTGGACTCAGACTCGCAACCTTGTTCGTCCCGAAGAGCACGACAAAGGGAACACCTGTCGAACTGACGACCATGCCGTATGGCAACGACCGTGGGGTGGGCATGGTAGCCAACTCGATCTCGCCAGTCTTCGGCTCCAGGCGCGCCACCATGTTGGCCTGCTGCAGCGTGAACCACAGCCGCCCTTTCTGGTCGAATATCGGTGTGTGCGGATCACGCGCCGCGGGATCCGGCATCGGGTACTCGGTGACCGTCCCCGTGTTCGGGTCGAGCATCCCAACGAGCGCCGCCGAGTTGCCGGTGTACCAGATCTGGCCGGACCGGTCCTCCGTCAGGCCATGTGGTCCGGAGCGTGGAGTCTTCAGCGGGAATTCCTTCATTGCGCCGGTCCTCGGATCCAACCGACCGAGGACGTTCGCCCACTGCCCTGCCCACCACAGCTTGCCGTCGTGCGACCACAACGGGTCGTGCGGCCGCGAGCCCAGCGACGGCACGAGCCACTCCTGAATGTCGACCTTCGCCGGCCCGGGTCGTGTGACCACCGGCGGCTTCGGTCTCTCGGGGAAGTGCGTCGCCAAGTATCCAGCCACTGCATCACGTTGACCGGGTGGTAGCACCACCATCGAGCTGAAGACCTGCTCCCATCCTGCCTTCGTGTTGCCCCAGGAGTTCGCGATCTGCCCGAGGCCGTGGCAGGTCGTACACGCGCTCTGAACGTCGCTCTTGCCGGGGCCGTCCGGCAGGATGACGGGCGGACCGCCTCGTCCCGCCGGCGGCTGAGCGAGTAGGGACGAGGGCAGAAGGAGCAACGCCACGAAGGTCGGCCACGCCACGGATCGAATCAACCTCGCGCGGGTGTCGCCCTTGCAGCGCGGTCGTGGGAGTGCGGTCCAGAACATGGTCCCCTTCCCTTGCTAACGCTTCACGAATCTATGCAGCTCGGGCTTCACCGTATCGGCCACGTAGATGTCACCATTTGGCGCGAGCGTCATGTAGTGGGCCTCGCCGAACTCGCCGAGCCCTTTGCCCGGCTGTCCGAACATCCCCGTCGCCTTGCCGTTGGCATCCAACTTCAGAATCTGTCCCGCGAACCCGCTCGCGAGATACATCTGCTGATCTTTCCCCAGGTAGAGACCGCACGGCAGGCCAGCGTACTTCCAATCCTTGACGTACTTCCCGTTCGCGTCGAAGGCCTGCACGCGACGGTTTTCCCGATCCGCGACGTACACGAAGCTCTTGGCGTCCACGACCACGGAATGGGCGATGTCGAACTGCCCCGGTCCAGTGCCCTGCCCGCCCCACGACGTGACGAACTTCCCTGCCTTGTCGAACCGAAGCACACGAGGCTCGCCGCGCCCGTGGCCCTGCACGACGTAGACGTCGCCGTTTGGCGAAAACCCGATGTCATTCGGCTCGTTGAGCAAGCGAGACCCGGACGCCTCGTCCCATTTGCCGGCCTGGCCCTTCGTGCCGAGCGTGAGAAGCACGTCTCCCTTCGGGCTCATCTTCGTGACCACGTGACCGGCAACGTCGGTCGTCCAGATGTTGCCCTGCGCATCGATTCGCATGCCGTGCGCCCGGGCGTACCGACCTTCGCCGAACGTCCGAATCAGCTGCCCCGTCGCCGGGTTGAACTCCATCAGCGGGTGTTCACCGCGGGTGAACACCAGCAAGTGCCCGTCCGCGTCGAATGCCGCGCTCGACGAGGCTCCGAGCGCCATGCCGGCGGGCAGGGCGAGGCCGTGAGGGATCGGCTTGTATCCCAGATCCGGCGCCTTCTCCATCTGCGCGGGATCGGGTCCGCTGAGAACACCGGAGACTTGCGCCAGCACGGCTAGCCACCATCGCATGGGATGCTCCTTGAACCGCTCTGCGGCTCGGGACGAGACTCGTTCGCGAAGCTTATCGAACCCGGCGGGCAGCGTCTACCGTGGGGAGCGGCTTTCGGCGAGCGCACGGGCACGAGAGAGGACGGCGTCCGGGCTCGCCGCCAGCGTGCCAGCTTGAGCGAAGTCCGGGCGGCCACCACCACGCCCGCCAAACTCAGCGGCAATCGATTTGACCAGACTGTCGCACGCGTTGGTCAGCTCGGGTGAGCGGGCCGCGACGAGCAGCACGGGCGTTGTCGTCGACACGAGAACGACCATCAGCCCGGGAGCCGCCACGATCGCCTGGGCGAGCGTCTTGAGGCCGTTGGCGTTCGTGTCGACAGCCCTGAACACCCATCGCACCGGGCCGCGTGGCTCGGCCCCCTCGACGAGCGACGCCGCCTGGAAAGTCGCCAGCTCACGCTGGAGTGCGTCGAGCGTGCGATCGCGCTCGCGTTGCTCGCTCTGCAGGCGGCCGATGGCAGCTGGGAGCTCCGATGGAAGCACCGAGAGGAGGCGGATACTGGCGGCGACCGTGTCCCGCAGCAGGCGGTGGGCGCGTACCGCGCGACCGCCGCACACGAAGGCAATCCGCTGCCCACCCTTGAACCGCGCCCAGGCCGTGATCACGATCCCGCCGATGGCTCCGGTGGCGCGAACGTGCGTCCCTCCACAGGCAGACAGGTCGAAGTCGTCGACAGCGATCAGCCGCACCGTGCCTGGCCGTTGCGACGGCTTCCGCAACCCGAGGGTGGCCGCCTCCTCGGCCGTGGCATATCGAATCGTGACCGGTCGATTCTCTCCGACCACGCGGTTGGCATCGTCTTCCGCGGCGATCAACTCATCCACTGAAAGCTCACGCGTGATGTCGATCGTGCAGGCGTCGTGACCCAAGTGAAAGCTCAGCGTCGGGACGTTGAAGCGATGCACGATGGCGGCAGAGAGAACGTGCTGTCCCGTGTGGTGCTGCATGTGATCGAAGCGGCGCTTCCAATCGATCGTGCCCCGCACGCGGTGGCTGACGCGCGCCAGTCCCTCACCATCGACCAGGTGCACGACGTCATCATTCTCGTCGACAACCTGGACGACCTGTTGACCGGCAAGCGAGCCGGTATCGAACGGTTGACCGCCAGACGCCGGATAGAAGGCGCTCCGATCCAACCAAATCGCCGAAAGTTGACCCCTAGCCTCCACCCGCGTCACCGTCGCGTCGAACTCGCGGAGATATGGATCGTCGTAGTACAACCTCGATTGGTGGTTGGTCATTGCTCCTTGGACCCGCGCGGAGATTCTGCCACACGGGCGCCCTGTCCAGGGCCGAGTGACCCCACGAATGACCGCCGACCCAAACTAGGTCTTGACGAAACCACGTCAAATGTCGGAAAGATTTGTGCGATGAACTCAACAGAACGCTCGAGTCGATCATCTTCGTGACACGGAGGGTCATATGTCGTCGCTATCCTTACCCACGCTCATGAACCTGTTCGTCGCGTTCGGATTGGCTCTCACGCCAGCCCTTGCACAAACGGCAAAGCCAGCCCCTAGCCCCACGGCTGCGCCTGCATCGGCCGCGACCGGTGTTGTCGCGTCGTTCAAGGGCACGGCGGCAAACCTGGAACGCGTTGCAGGCGAGACCATTACCATCGATATCCGTCGCTGGTCCACTGAGGAAGAACGGAGCAAGCTCGTCGCGGCGTACTCGCAGGGTGCGCAGCAGGCCGCCGAGGGCATGCAGAAGGCCGAGTCGGTCGGATACATCTGGAGAAGCGGCAGCGGGCTGGGCCAGTCCGTACGGTACGCCATCGACACCAAGCTCCCCGATGGCCGTCAGCGGGTCGTCTTGGTCACAACCGAGAACATCCTCGAGTGGAACCGACGTCCGGGTGCAGCCTCGACCGAACCCGCCCCACCGCTGACCGCGGTCGAGCTCCGACTGCCCGCGGCTGGTCCAGGCGAAGGGAAGTTGTCAGCGAAGGTCACCGCCGACTCGGCGGGGAAATTGTTGACGATCGACGGGTACGAAGCCGCGCCAGTGGTCTTCCGAGGGGTCACGCGGACCAAGCGGTAGCCGACTGGGGGGTGCAACCGGCCGCGGTCGATCGGGGACTTCGAGCACGGTCAAGTCCTGGTCGCCGCACGGTAACCAGTCGCGCGGCGGCCAGTCACGGGTGTGCCCAGGCTGCCCGCCTGGCCGCCTATTTCAGCATCTTCATGGGCACGAGCACCGCCACCCAGTAGACCGGCGACGAGGTGTCGTTCCGCCAGGCGTGCATCGTGTTCCGCTGGATCACCACGTCGCCCGGGTACAGCTTCGTCTCACCGTCGTCGAGCATCAGAACGAGCTCGCCCCCCATCAGGATGTTGTAGTCGAGCGTCTCGGTCCGATGCCAGCCGGGTTTCGCACCTTTGGGCGTCGGTGGCAGCGTGACGAAGTGAAAGCTGCTCCCGCCAAGCGCCGGTTCCAATTGCGGCGCGTCTGTCGGCCGGACGGCCTTGGTTTCGTCAGCCGGCGCCGGACCGAGCGGTTCGGCTCCGGTCGCTTTGTACAGGCTCGGGAATGCACCGCCGGTGATCCGATCGTCCTTGATGATGTAGGACCGCCCCTTGGCGTTGTGACCGGTAATGATGCGGCGGACGCCCTTCGCAAGGTTGATGCCGGGAACGCTCGCGACAGCGCCCTGCTCCGCCGCCGACATCTCGGAACCGAGCCCGTTCAAGCCGGCGAGGAACAGCCCCGCTAGTCCCGCGCCGACACTGCGATCGAGCCATGCGCGGCGGTCGAGGTCGATCGAGAGCCCGTCAGCTGATCCGTCGCCCGTTGGTCGATCGATTGGATGAAGGACGCGCGGCGCTTCTGAGTCGTGTGCCATGGTGGTCTCCTGTTACCGCGAGTAGCATACCTGCACCCACAGGACTTGCGGGACGCCTCTGCCGACTGACAGAATGGCCCGGCAACACGCATGGTGTGAGGCCACCGCGCGCGTGCGGGAGGTACCGATGCCGCTTCCGGGTCGAAGGTGGACCGTTCGCACGCTCGTCATGGCCGTTGCGCTCGTCGTCACGGCGACGGCGATCCGCTCTCAAGCTCTTCGGGCCCCATCCGGTTCGGCTTCGGCCGACGGTGAATGGTTGCATCTCGGAGGGGACTCCGGCAGCACACGTTACTCGTCACTGACGCAGCTCACACCCGCCAATCTGAACACGCTTCGCCTTGCGTGGCGGCGTCCCGCGGTCGCTCATGAGCTGACGACAGCACATCCCGATCTCAAGTTCGGGAACATCCGATCGACGCAGTTCTTCTCTCGCGGCGTGCTCTATTTCACCAATGCCGTCGGTCTTGTCGAAGCCGTCGACCCAGGCACCGGGCGCACGATCTGGACCCAGCCACTGCCGACTGGGCAGCCGCTGACGGGAGCCGCCACACGCGGCGTCGCGCTCTGGCGTGACGCACGCGAGACGCGCATCTTCGCGCTCCAGAATCAGCGCCTGTGGGCGCTCGACGCGACAACGGGCGCGATCATCGCCTCATGGGGCGACAAGGGCGGCGTCGACCTGACGACGCGGCTGGGCCCGCGTGGTCAGGCGATGGTGATGTGGAATTTCGCACCGTTCGTCTGCCAGGACGTCGTGATGGTCGGCGTCTCCCTGAACGACAACATCAAGACGCGGCAAGAGCCGCCGGGACTCGTGCAGGCCTTCGATGTCAAGACCGGTCAGCCCAGATGGATCTTCAATCCGATCCCACGTCCTGGTGAGCTCGGCAACGAGACGTGGGAGAACGATTCATGGTCGTATAGCGGATCTGCGAACGTCTGGTCCGCCATGAGCGCCGACGAGAACCTGGGCTTGGCCTACCTGCCGACGGGCTCACCGACCGGCGACATGTACGGCGGGTCGCGCCTCGGCAAAAACCTCTTCGGCAACAGCATCGTGTGCGTGCGCTGCGCGACGGGCGAACGCGTGTGGCACTTCCAGACGATTCACCACGATTTGTGGGACTGGGACAACAACGTAGCGCCCATTCTCACGGACATCTCGGTCGATGGGCGACCCATCAAGGCGGTGGTGCAGCTCACCAAGCAGGCCATGGCTTACGTGTTCGACCGCGTGACAGGCAGGCCTGTCTGGCCGATCGAGGAACGTCCGGTGCCGGCGTCGAAGACACCTGGCGAGCGGGCGTCGCCAACGCAGCCCTTCCCCACCAAACCGGCCCCCTTCGATCGGCATGGTCTGCAGGAGGCCGACCTCATCGACTTCACGCCCGCGCTCAAGGCCGAGGGATTGGCCATCGCGAAGCGGTACGTCCTCGGGCCGATCTTCACGCCGCCGTCGATCGCCGGCGGCGGTCCGAGCGACACGAGAGGCACGCTGCAACTGCCTGGCGAGATAGGTGGCGCGCAGTACACCGGTGCGGCGTTCGATCGGCAAACCGGCCTCCTGTATATCTCGTCAATCACCGCGACGTTTGCCGCCGACCTCCAGCCAGGCGCCCCTGAAACAGGACTTCGGTACGTCAGAGGCACGCGCGAGCAGGTTCCCGGTCCGCAAGGGCTGCCGATCATGAAGCCGCCTTACGGCCGTATCGTCGCTATCGATCTCCACACGGGCGACCACAAGTGGATGGTGCCGAACGCTGATGGCCCGCGCGATCACCCGGCGCTCCAAGGCCTCAGCCTGCCACCGCTCGGCCAGCCTATTCACGACCGGCTCATCGCCACGCCGACCATGCTGATCGCCGCGCAGGGTGATGCGGGCGGCGAAGCGGCGACACCGACGTTCGGCGCCGACGGTAGTCATCTGCTCCGCGCGTACGACAAAGCGTCTGGCAAGGTCCTGTCGGAGATGTCCCTCCCTGCCGGGGCGGTCGGTGGCTTCTCGACCTACCTGCACCAGGGCAAGCAATTCATCGTGCTGCCAGTGGGAACGCGAGGACGGCCGTCCGAAATCATCGCGCTGAGCCTCCCATGACGCCGGTGGACGGAACGATCGCGCGTTGCCGGCTTGCACTGGTCGTCTCCCTGGCGATCGCAGCAGCGTGGCTGGCCGGATGGTCGGCCGGACTCGTGGCTCAGGGTCCACAGGGGCTCGATGTCTCGCGGCCGGTGGGCTACTTCATTGCGAAGGGCGATCCGAGAGATAGCTTTCGCCCTGGCGACTCGCAGCTGGCGCAATGGGCGCTCGAGTCGTGGCACCGGACGATCGGGGCCACGCTGAAGCTGTCGGCGATGCCAGAGCCCTCGGCACGCGTCCGCGTGTACTGGGGGAGCCCGCGGGGCGGGCAGTACGGCGAGATGCGTTCGTTGCTGGTCGGCGGTCAGGTGGGCGCTGCGGTCTTCGTCAGGCCGGACATGAACGCGCTCGGTCCAGACATCGCCGTTTTGACCGAAAAGGATCCGCTCCTACGCGAGGCGATCGTCTTCCTGACGTGCGTGCACGAGCTCGGGCACGCCTTCGGTCTCGAGCACACCGCGAACTTCCGCGACATCATGTACTCCTTCCAATACGGCGGCGACATCGTCGAATACTTCAGCCGGTATCGCAGGAAGTTGAAGACCCGAGACGACATCCCGCAGGTCTCGGCGATGTCGGACGCGGACGTCGTGAAGGCTCGGACGCTGTATCCCGAGCGCTAGTGGCATCAGTACCAGTTGCCGGAGCGTGGGCCCGGATCGCCAGACGCGAAGAGCGAGTGTACCGGGCATACGTGCGATGAGCAACGCCGCGAGGCGGGATGCCCCGCCCGGCAGGCGGTACTGATACAGCGCGGACAGGCTACGAGTGCGCGCAGCGCTCCGGATTCACCGGCTTCGGCAACACCAATGGGGAAGGAGTAACAGCGCTCCCGAGCTGGTCGAAAGCGACTTGCTGCAGCGCCTTGACCTCGGCGCGTGAAAGCCCAAGCTCATAGGCGGAGCACTCGTTCTCGCCGAGCGACCGCGGATCGCGACCGGTCACGCTGCCGAAGATGACCAGCGCCTCGAGGTAGTAGCCATGTGTGCTGGCGTGATAGTGGTCATAGGTCCAGAGATTGATCTTCCCGACGTCGACCCCGTCGTACGGATTCGGATCGGCCACGCCGCCCTTCATGGCCCGGTTCCAGGCCTCGCCCACTGGAATCACGGTCTTGATCCCGGCTCCGACGGCCGCTCTGTCGTAGGCGCTGCGTACGTCCCGTGCCATGGCATCGATCGCTTCGCCAGCCCACGCGCCCTTGGCGGGAAACGTCTGATCGGCTCGCGACCACGTCGCCATGAGGTAGAGCTCGACCTTCGGGTTGCGGCCGCGCAGGAACTCTGCCATCTGCTTGCTCGTGGCAATGAGCTTCGCTGGGTCGCGCGGCTTGTCCGCGTCGAGCGTGCTGAAGCCGTGCATGACCACGTTGTCCCACGCTCGTCGACCGATCACACCGAGCTTGTTCTCGAGATGGAAATCCAGTCCGCTGCCGCCGCGCGTCTCGAGCGCGACGTCGTAGTCGAGACCGGCCTGTTCCGTGAACGACTTGAACAGCGCGGGAACACCACCGATCCCTTCGTTGTTCAAGTCGGTCACGGTGTTCGCGCGGTAGAACCGCACCGCCGAACCCGAGCCGAACGTGAAACTGTTGCCGATGAACAGCACGCTTGTACCAGCGGCAACGGCTGACCCTCCCAGCGCGAGAACAATCGCGACGATCGAACCCACCAAGTGCCTCATTGAAGCCTCCAACTGAAGTCGCCGCTCCGCCCGAACCCGGCGCGACCGAGCACAGGTCACCGGTGAGAGGGAGACGGCCGAAAGCGCGCGATTCCGGCCACTGGCCAGACTCGCACTGAATACCTTCATCACCACGGATGCCATCTCGAGCCGAGCCTTCATGCTCACCTGCGAACAATCGATGCCACCACGCGAGCGAAGAAATCGCCACCGGCATGCCACCGCCACACGATCACCACATCATCATCGGGATCGATGAATATCGTATTCGACCCACCGCCCCGCGCTTCATAGCTCGTCGTCGGCACGCCCTTCGAACCGCCCGTCGTGTTGAGCCACCACATGTAGCCGTAGTCGTTCGAGTTGGCGGGGCCACCGCGGATCGTCGCCTGCCGAATCCAATCGGCCGAGACGAGCTGCTTACCGTTCCAATTCCCCATCCGGGCCATCAGAAGGCCAAAGCGCGCGTGGTCGCGCGTGCTCATCCACAAGCCACCGCCCCACCGCGTCCCTCCCGGTACCGATCGCATCGTCTTGCCGTCGACCGTGACGTCCGAGTTGTCGTACCCAATCCACCGCCACGTGTCCGATGCACCGACCGGGTCCATGATCTCGGTCTTCAGCACGTCGGGAAGCGGCCGTCTCCACACCCGCAGCAGTGACAGCCCGAATCGATTGACCCGGACGTCGTTGTACTCGTAGTAGGTACCAGGGGCTCGAAGCTCGCGCGGCTTCATCTCCCCCGCGCCGAACTCCTCGTGGCCGATGAACGTGGACGTCTTGTCGAACAGCGTGCCGTCCCACTCGCTCGCTTGACGCGCGTGATGCTCCCACGTGATGGCCGCGTTGTGCGGCGACACGTAACCTCCATCATGGACATACTCCACCACGCGATCGGAAACGCGTCGAATCATCCCGCGGTCGATCGCCAGCCCGAGGAGCGTCGACAAGTAGCTCTTGGCCACCGAATAGGTCGGCTCGACGACGCCAGTATCGCCAAATTCTGCGACGACGTAGCCATGTCGGATGACGATGCCGTTCGTACGACCGTGGCTCTTTGGCACCTGGCCCAGCGGACGACCGAAGGTCTTGACCTGATCGGCCATGTAGTCGTCACGACCCCAGGCGGAGTCGCGCGTCTTCGCGTACTCGATCGCCTGATTGAGCAGCGCCGCGTCCATGCCGACGTCGGCAGGCTTCCTCGTTTCCCAGTTATCCCGCGTTGGGACATAGCCCGCGCTTCGCGCACTCGCGGACCGCTGAGGTGCCTGTCCCATGCCCGTCACGCCGCCCATCGCGAGCACGGCGAGCATCAGCAGCGAGCGGGCAACCCTCGGAGTTCCCAGCCTCATGCCTCCACTCCTTCTCCGGTCACCGGATGTCATTCATCTTCAATTCGGCCGAGACGAGGTTGTCTTGGCCATGGGCGCACTCCCGAGCCCTGACCCGCACTTGTAGCGTACTTTCCCCCTCGGATCACCACCTGATCAGCGTCAGCACTGGGACGAGGATGGCCGGCCCGACGAGAATCAACGTCATCCCCCAGCGCAGCAACATCGCTCGGAGCCTCGGTCGTTCTTCCTCTGGGGCCGACGCCACCAAGGTCGCACCGGTATTCGAGAACGGCGAGGCGTCCACGACTGTGGCACAGACACCCAGCGCCGTCACGAGCGCCCATCCTGGAACCGCTCCAGAGATCGCGACCGGCACCGCCATCGGGACAAGCGCGGCGAGCACACCCGTCGTCGACGCGAACGCGGATACAAGCGCCGCAATGGCGCACACGAGCAATGCGGCGATGAACGGTGAGCCTGCGCGCATCGCCCCGCGGCCAAGGAGATCGATGGCATCCAGCCTCTGGAGGACCGCAACATAGGTGACGATGCCGCCGACCACGAATGCGGTCGACCAATCGATCCTCGCCAAGGCACGCGACCCGTTGGAGGGGTCGACCAGGGCGAGCAATGCGCCGAATCCGAGCGCGGCCACGCCGACATCCGGCTCGACGCCGGCGAGGGCGGAAATGACGATCGTAGCGACAAGCCCCGCCATGCAGGCGAGGGTGGCCATCTGAACGCGATTGAACGGTGGGAACGCCGCCGGCCCTTCGGACGCGGCGCCAGCAGGCGAGGCTCTGTCCGCCCGTGTCGAGCCGGCGCCGTCGTCGATGCTCAGACGACCAAGCGGAAAGAGCCAGATGGCCCCCGCCAGCAGCACGAGGTTGGCCATCGACGCCACGAAGAGCAGCGTGAACGGATTGACATCGATTCCCGCTTCGCGGGCGATTCGGTGGGTGACGACGCCGAACAAGCTGGTCGGCGCGAAGGCGCCCGCGCTGATCCCAGAGTTGATGGCGATCGCCATGAGGGCGGTGTCGATGCCCGCTCGTCTCGCCAGCGGCATGCCGACAGGTCCGGTGACGAGGCCGGCTTGCGGCGAACCCATGGCGGAGGCTACGGCAGCCAGGCCAAAGAAGACGAGCGGCAGTACGCCACGTCGAGTACCCGCACGAGCGATGAGGCCGCTCATGACACGGTCGGTCGTGCCATTGGCCTGCGCAATGCCGAAGAAGTACGTGACGCCCGCGACCAGGATCAGAATGGTGACGGGAAAGCCCCCAAGCACGTCGCGCAGCGTCATGCCCGCCAGCATGGGGCCCGCGCCGCACGCCGCCACGAACATGAGGATGCCGAGGTGCACCTTCCGGATGGTGGCGACCGCGAAGATCGCGCCGAACAGCACCATCGCCGCGACGGGCGCTTCAGGCATCAATCAGGCTGGCGAATCACGGCGCGAGCGTCGCCAAGTACGCCACAACATCCAACATGTCCTCGTGGGTGAGGCTTTCCACCGTGGCCAGCATCTGCCAGGCCCCGGGGCCGCGGCGAGTGCCGTGCTTGAGGTCGTACAGCTGGCGCATCATGTAGCTCGGTGACCGGCCGGCGATGCCGGGCACGAGCCCACCTCCCCGGAGCTGGGGGCCATGGCACCGCGCACAGGTGACCGTCGTCCCAGGACGTGGGTTTCTCACAATCGCCTCGCCGCGGGCGACGCTGCCTGGCGGCACGTAGACGCGGAACAGCGACCGCGAGTCTCGGAGCTCGAACTGCTCGCGATCGAAGGGCGCTTCGACGATGCGGCGGCCGAGAGGCTCGGAGGTGCCGTCGTTCCTGAAGGTGTAGAAGTTGCCGTGCACAAAGACGCTGGGTATCGTGTCGGCCTCGACGACCTTGAGGGTCCGCTTCGGTGTGAGCGCGGCGAAATACTCCGCCGCGACGCGAACCTCCGGGTCGAGGACGTTCCGCGCGACCTGGATCATCAGCACGACCGGCCCGCGTCGCGGTCCAGAGAACCGTCGGGAGCCGTTCTTGAAATCGATCATCTGCTGCACGAGGTACGGCACGGGCTGGCCGGCCAGCGAGGAATTCTCCGGACCGCCGGTGCCCTCGGCGCGGTGGCACATCCCACACGCGCGCAGCCGCGGCTTGTGACCGTACTGGACGACCTCGGGCATCCTGGGATGGTCTGCAGGGTGCCAGTCGGGTGACAAGAAAGCGTCACGCGCATCGACGAAGGAGAACGTACGCGGGCTGTTCGGGACATGCCGCGGGGTGGCGTCCGGAGGCGGAGCCTTGAACGTCGGATCCCACGGATACGCCCAGTACGGAAAATCAGCAGGCGCCGCGTACGCTGGGGAGCCGGGGGCGTCCGCAGCCGTGTGCGTGACCGTGCGCACCGATTGCGCGCGTGTCGGCGCGCCACACGTCACCCAGGCGACAAGCGCGATGCCTGCGCCGAGAACGGCCGTCCGGGGCTTCATGGCGAGGCATTGTAGCCGAGAGACCACTCGATGCGGACCGACTATCATCTCCGTGTGACGACGCTCGTCCCACTCGAAAAGCCCGACGATCATGACCTGGCCAGCCTGAGTTCACGCGCGAGCGAGCTCGAGGCGGTGTTCAGGGAGCGGGGCGCCGAGCTCGCAAGGGTGAAGATGGGGCTCGAGACGTTTCGGATCCGGTATCGCCAGGAGGTGGGCACGCTGCACGAACAACTCGATCAGATCGAGCTCGCCATCGCCGAAGCCGAAGTGGGCGAGCTGGCAAAGCGGATCCCCGACGGTGCAGATGCAGCCGGCCAGACGGCCCCAGCGACGCGTCCCGAATCGCCAGCGCGGTTCACGTCCGACGCCGTGCGCAAGCTCTTTCGGGACGTCGCCAAGGCGATTCATCCAGACCTCGCGCGTGACGAGGCCGCACGAGATCGGCATCACACGCTCATGATTGAAGCCAACCGGGCGTACGCGCTCGGCGACGAAGAGCAGCTGCGCCGCATTCTTGATGCGTGGGAGCGAAGTCCTGACGCCGTGCAGGGGAGCGATCCCGAGGCCCTGCGACTACGGCTGGTTCGTCGCATCGCACAGATCGAGGCACAGATCGATCAGCTCGCCGATGACCTGGCGACGGTCAAGGAAACACCGTTGTGGAAGCTGAACCTGATGGTTGACGAAGCGGCTGCCCAAGGGCGAGACCTCGTGCGGGAGATGGTCGGACGCCTGAAACGCGAGATCATGGTCACCACGAATCGTCTGGATGCGATGCGTTCGCCGCGGTGAAACGAGCGGTCGGTTATCGCGAGGCCAGCAGCGCCGCGACGCCGGCATCCCGCTGCTTGGCCGCGTCCTCGAGCCTGCGCGTGGTGGCGGTCAGCCACTCGCGATCCGCCTGAAGACGCGCACGCTCGGCGTTCAGCATCCGGATCACCTCCGCTCGCTGCGGACCGCCGATCGGCTTCGCGGACTCGACCATGTTCTCCCCGGAGAGCGCGCGGCGGAACTGTGGCTCGGTGAGCGGCAGGCGTTCATCGTTCTTGCCGAAGGCTTTCCACGCTTCGGCAAACAGCTTCTGCGCCACGTCGTAGGGAATCTCGGCCGGCTTCAACTTGTGGCTGCGGCCGTGGGTGACGATGTCGGAGGCGAAGTGGTGTCCGACACGGAACGGGACTTCAGATTCGCGCTGAAGGATGTCGGCGAGCTCGGTCGTCATAGAGTAATCGTTGTTCACTTCCTCGAGTGCCCGCTCCGGATGGAACACCAGCGCCTTCAGCATGTTGCTGAAGTCGGCGTACATCCGGCCGAGCAGACGCACCACCTGCAGCGGCTGGTCGCCCTTGTAGTCACCCATGCCGGACATCACGTTGTTCGCCTGAATCAGAAAGGTGACGGCTTCACCGGTCACTGTGCTCGTGGTGAGGTGCAGACGTTCGAGGCCGATCGGATTGCGCTTCTGTGGCATGATGCTGCTGATGCCGGTCTGCTCGCCTTCCTTCAGCTGAAACCAGGGGTGTGGATCGGCGTACTGGATCGTGAGGTCGGCCGCCAGCATGCTGACGGTCAGCGCGCCTGACGCCGCCACAGTGGACAACTCCACGCCAGTGTCCTGATTCGCGATCTGGCCTGCGTCGAACGAGTTCACGATGATGTCGTCGAAGCCGAGGAGCTGCGCGAGACGCTTACGATTGACGGGAAAGCTCGACGTCCCACCGGCCGCACCGCCCAGCGGAGACAGATTCAGTCGCGCCCACGCTTGTTTGTAACGATCCGAGCTTCGGGCCATGGCCTGGACGTAGCCGCCCAGATAATGCCCGAGCACGGTGGGCTGCGCCTGCACGCCGTGCGTGTAAAACGGGAGGATGGCGAGTGGGTGCTTCTCCGCCAACGCCAGGAGCGCGTCGCGGGCGTCGAGGAACTGCCCGTAGGTGCCGAGGAACGCCTCGCGCAAGATCAAGCGTGTCGACGTCTGGCCCAGGTCCTGGCGAGAACGTCCGGAGTGAAGCCTTGAGACGTCTGGCCCGCCGATCTTGATCAGGTCGGACTCGACCTCGAGGTAGTCCCTCGATCGGGCCGCGCCCGGCTTCGCCCCTTCAGCGATCACCTGCGTGAGCGAGCGAGCGATCTTGCCGCCCAGCTCCTTCGTGATGATGTGTTCCTCTGCGAGCATGATGAGCGACGCCTTGTTCTGCTCGTTCAACCAGTAGAAGCCATCTCGGCTCTCGGCCTGGCCACGCGCAGGCGATTGTGCATGCGCCGCGGTGCCCCCGATCGTCGCGGTCGCGACCACGGCCACGAGGGTCAACAGCGCGCGCCGGATCACGGAACGGTGATGTCGGTCTCGAATCTCACGCACAGGTGCCTCCGTCTTCGCGACTATTCTAGCTCCAGCGCTCGAGTCGCGTTCCAAGGAAGGCACCATGGGCGGCACCGGGTTTGTGCTACATCACGATCGCATGGCCGCAAGCGCCGCAGCAGCCGCGAGTCTGTGCCTCGCTTGCCACGGCGGGCCGACCGAACGACCCATCGCGGATAGGAACGCGCTGATATCGTCGCGACCCAGCACTGCCGCCGCCTGGCGAAATACCTCCTCGCGCTCGTACCAGGACACGGGCCAGCCACGAGCCTCGGCCGCTGTCGCGAGAGCGTCTCGATACATCACGGAGTCGGCTACCATCTGTGCGCGGTGGTCGGTCATCCGCTCCGCTGCGGTTGGCGGAAGCGACGGGCACGCCCGGATTGCGATGCGCTCGATCGGGACGAGAACGGACGCGGCCAATGCCGAGAGGCCCTCTTGCGCCCCGCACACGGCGGCCGCACGCACGCGCTCGACCAGCGCCACGGCCTGCGCCAGCGAGATCGGCCGCACACCCGGTGTGTTCAGATAACGGCCGACGGCCCAGGACCCTTCGTGGTGATGAGGGTGCGTCGGCAGGCTTGGATCGGTGCGGTCGATGCACCGCCGATCGAGCAGCTCGCCACCGGGTCCGACGGTGACGAGCACCGCGGTGTTCACGTGTTCGGCGACGCCGACGGCAGCTCGCCGCCGCGGCGGGTGCTCCGCTGAGTTACTGGTGGGCATGCCTGAGCTCATGCGTGGTCGTTCGGATCCACGCCGTGGCTCATCTCGTGGCGCGCCGAACGCCTGTGCTCCGCGAGTAACGCTTCGACGCACAGACGGTCCACTCCGTAGATCTCAGCGAGCTGCTCGACGCGCTGCTCCTGTGGGAACCTCAGCGCTCGCCGCAGCGGTTCATGGGGGTGCTGCTCGATGACCCACGGTCCGAGCTGGCGCCTGACCTCGGCCTCACAGATCCCTTCGATCACGTGGACACCGGCGTCGAGCAGAATCCCCACGCCGGCGCCATCAACCAGCGGGTGGGGATCGCGCATCCCAATGACGACTTTGGCGATGCCGCGAGCCGCGATCGAGCGCGAGCACGCGGGCGTCCGTCCGTGGAACGAGCACGGCTCAAGGGTCGAATACAGCGACGCGCCGATCAGACGATGCCCCCGCGCGGCGGCGTCTCGCGCCGCCGCGACCTCAGCGTGGTCTTCGCCCGGACCCAATGTGTGGCCACGTCCCAAGAGCTCGCCGCTGGCGCTCACGATCACGCAGCCAACCCAGGGGTTGTCACCCGTCGTCCCGCGCGCCAGCGCCGCCTCCTCGATGGCGAGACGCATCCACCGCTCGTGCGTGTGTTGGTCCACGCGTCCACAATATCACCGTGTGAGGCAAGACAGGCCGTTCCGCTCTGCGCACAGCGGGACCGCCGCGTGCACGCCGTCGGCCGCACGAATCGGCGGATCGGCTCGGGCGTCGGCCCGAGCCCACTACTTTCGTAGCACGAACTGCTCGAGCACCAAAAGGTCAACACCGGTGCCGTAGAAGACGCGCACCGCATCGCGTGGGTTGCAGACAATGGGCTCGTGAAACCCGTTGAATGACGTGTTCACCAGGAATGGATGTCCAGTGGTGTCACCGAAGGCCTCGAGCAGACGCCGGAATCGCCAGGGTGCCTGTCTGTCCACGGCCTGGACTCGGATCGCCGCTCCCGGTGCCGGCATCGCATGGCGAAACGGACCGCTCGGTTCCTTCGGCAAGTAGTCGCATTCCATGAACCGGGCCTGCGGACGGCCAGCGAAGCTTGTGTCCATCGCCTCAACCAGGCCGCTCAGCGCGTAGCCACGCCACGGTTCCCGGCGCTTCAGGAAGCGATTCAGATTCTCGAGCACATACGGTGAGAACGGGCTGGCCAGGATGCAGCGCGCTCCGAGCGCACGCGGGCCCCACTCCATCGATCCGTCAAACCACGCAACCAGTCTCCCCTTCTTGAGCGCATCGACCGCGATCGCGACCGCTCGTTCGTCCTACTCCCAGGTGTAGGGCAACTTGCAGTTGTCGAGCGTTTCTTTGATCTCGTCGGCGCGATAGCGAGGACCGAGGAAGGGCTCCACGTCTCGAGGCACCGATCGCTGGGCGTAAAGCGCTGCACCAACCGCCAGGCCCGCCTCACCAGGATCGATCGGGACGAACACGTCGGCAAAGAGCCGAGACTGCCGAATCGCGGTGTTGATCGACGAGTGGTAGAACAGGCTCCCGCCAAGGCAGATCACCGGGTCGTCGAGACGCGAGCGCACATCAGCCATCAGCTCGAGAACCAGGTCGATCAGCCGCGACTGGAAGGCGGCGGCCGCGAGCGACTGTGCCTGCCAGGGGGAGTCCGAGGAAGCATCGCGCACGACCTCGTCGACCACGCGCTCCCACCCATCGTTCGCCCGGAGCCGGCCGTCGATCCAGGCGAACAACCGGTCGATGCGGACGTCGCGATAGCCCGGCCACGGTCGCGCCAACGCTTCAAGTCGCTGCGTATGTCCGTCGCCATGGAACCCGACGACCTCCGCACACCGCGAGTACAGATCGACGAACCCTGGACCATCCCACGCCGACGCGATGGGTTCGAGGTCGGCGCCCCTGCCGCGCCACAAGCTGATGCTCGGAGCACCGTGGTCGCACACCAGAACCGCGGCGTGGGAGAACGGCGACGACAAGTATGCGGCGAGCGCGTGCGCGTGCGGACGCTCGATGATCTCGCCGGAAAAACAGGAGCGCGTCGGTGGCTGAAACCCCGCGGCGACAAAGCGGGAGACGTCTACGCGCGCATGTCCGGTGCGCTCGAGGAGCATATCGAGGGCCTCGTCCGGAAGCCCGGACGGATTGAGGCCGGCGCCCCGGGCCCTCGTCACGCGTTCCTGCTCGCAGACAGCGCGAAGGCCGTGGCCATCCTAAAGGGCGACGCACCCGTGACGGCGCGGACCAGAGATGCCTGCCACCAAGGTCGTCGCGCTGCTGCCTTCACTCACTACGGCCTGACCCTTGCCGAGTCTACACTGGTGGGCGGCGCGCAAGAACACCACCAGCACCACGAGTTCTCCCCAGGGGTGGGTATCTCTCGATTCACCGCGCAAACTGCCGAACGATCTTCTCGTTGAGCGTGATCCCGAAACCTGGCCGTGTGCTCAGCGTGAGGTGTCCCTTGTCGAACGTCTCTGGCGGCTCCACCAGGTCCTTTCGCCACGGCACCTCAGCGTACGCGAACTCATTGATCTCGCAGTTCGGCAGCGTCACGCACGCATGTCCTGCGGCGATGTTCCCCACTGGACTGGCCGGACCGTGCGGTGAGACCCGCAGGTTCATCCCCTCAGCCATCGCCGCGACCGTGCGGAGTTCGAGAAGACCACCGCACCATTTGACGTCAGGCATCAATACGTCGACAGCGCCCGCATTCGCGTACCAAGAGAACGCCTGAATACCGACGAGGGCCTCGCCACCAGCCGTCGTCATCGTTGTGGCTCGGTTGATGGTCGCCAGATCGTCGAGGGGCTCGGCGCCAGTGACCTCCTCCAGCCAGTACAGCTCGAGCGCCTCCAGCTCTTTCAAGATATCGAGTCCCTCCGACACGGTCAGAAGGCTGTGGACGTCGATGAGAAGATCGCGTGACGGCCCGAGGACTCGCCGTGCAGCCTGGCTGCACTCGATCGCGAGCCTGATTTGGCGTGTCCGCTCCGCTGTCGGACTCTGCACCAGGCCGTCGAAAGGCGCCATCTTGACCGCATCGAAGCCGTCCGTCACCGCCTGCTCGACCGATCGAGCGAATCCGGCCGGCGTGCGATCCGTCGTCATGCGATTCACGTTGGCGTATTGTCGGATGCCTGGGCGCAGCGCGCTGCCGAAGAGTTCGTAGGTCGGAACGCCCAGCGCGCGCCCTTGAAGATCCCAGAGCGATTGTTCGATGGCGCTGATCGCCACGGCCGCAGCTCGGCCGTGCGAGGCAGTCTCTGACCGGCCCCATGGTCGAAGGTCCTCAACGGAGAAGATGCCTCGGCCCCGAAGCTCGCGTTGGTATTGGTCGAGCAAGGCCAGCACCTTGAGGTCGTCGCCGCTCTGGGAGCAATCGCCAAGTCCGGACAGGCCGCTCGACGTGTGCGTCCGCAGCGGAACCCAATCGCCTCGATGATTGACCCGGACGCGGAAGACTTCGAACCGGTCGAGCACATGCCTCGATCGCTCGCCTGCGGGGGCAGTCTGCGCGGTCAGGCCTGGGGCTCTGGCCGCGATCGAAACCGCCATGGCGACAAGGACTTCTCTGCGGTTCATCATTCGCTGAGGCGCGGCTCGCAGGGTCGCGGAGTTGACACCGGGACCATTGGACCACAACGCCCGCTCGCCCGCCACGTCGATGGTGCGTCGCCAGAGCATCGTTTCAGGCGCTTCTCCAACCTTCTCCAACCTGGTCCAGACGACGAACAGCGTGCCGCCCCGCCTCGGAAGGGCGGAGCGGCGCATCGTGTGGTCGCCTCCTAGGTTTGATCCGTCGCTGGGTCGCGCGCTGCCAAAACGTCGCGTGCCCAGCCGGACCGCTTCCACTCAGGTGTCGGTGTGCTCATGCCGCTTCTCAGCACGAACGGCGAGCGGGCAACAAGTTGGTGTTGATGCACGTACCGCGGGCAGGTCGGGTAAATGGCCGTCGTTCGGACCAGCACCAGGAACTGGCACTCGGGGTATCTCCTCATCACATCGTGCTCGAACACGATTTCAGCGACGCCTTCCACACGCAGACGACGCTGCCGCTCGAAATCGACAAACAAGATCCCAACGCGACCGGTCTGGCTGATGTTTCCCATCGACAGGTACATGCCATTGCCGTCGTAGTTCGGGAAGGCCAGCGTCGCCGTATCCAGGATTGTCACCAACCCGGGATCTCCGCCCTTGCAGGAGCAGGTCGGCTGGCCATGCTCATCGACGGTCGCCAGGAAGAACATGGCCTGGGCTTGGATGAACTCTCGGTCCGCATCCGTGAACCCCTGGTGAACCTTGACCTCCACGAGCCGATCTGCGAGGCGTCGGGTGTCGAAACGGTCCTGTAGGTGTCGACTGGCGTCGGAATATTCGATGGCCACGCCTTGTCCTCCGATGCTGTCATTCACAACCGGACGGGCTCACGCCCGTTTCTCAATTACGGTCTGAGGGGCCGACAGTCCGCGGCGCGAGCACGAGGGGCCGAGGTCAGCTGGGCCGACCTGAGCCCGACCCGGGGGCATGAACGGACCGGCCAGCGCTCCGTTGCTTGTGTTCAGGCACGACGTGTTTCAAGCGAGCGGTCCGAAACCGTAGTCGCGATGGCGCTGACGAGTCAAGCCCCCGAGCCGGATGTGTCAAGACTCGTTAGAAGTCCCCGAGCCGGATGTCCGCTGACCCTGGAGTTCCGGCGGGGCGTCAGGCCCATTCAGCGCCACTGCGGTACGCGTTTGCCGAGGAACGCGTCAACTCCTTCCTGACCGTCCGGCGTGAAGAAGTCGCACGCGATCGCGTGACCGGCAACCCCGTACGCCTCCACCAACGGCATCTCGAGCTGCCGGTAGAACAGCTGCTTGCCCGTGCGGATGGCCGTCGCCGACTTGGAGGCGATGAGCGCCACCAGCGCCCCGACTTCACTGTCGAGCGCCTCTGGCGTCACCACGCGGTTGACGAGTCCGACGGCGCAGGCACGCTCGGCCGTGATCGGGGCTCCCGTCAGCAGCATCTCCATCGCCGCCTTGCGGCCAACGGCGCGGCCGAGTGCGACACCGGGCGTGGCGCAGAACGCCCCGATGTCGACACCTGGCGTCGCGAACGTGGCGGCGGTCGACGCGACGGCGAGATCGCAAGTCGCCACCAGTTGGCAACCGGCGGCGGTCGCCAGGCCGTGCACCTTGGCGATAACCGGCTGCGGCATCCGGGTAAAGCCCACCATCATTGCGCTGCAACGCGCGAATAGCGACTCGACCTGCTCGACGGTCTCCATCGCGCGAATCTCCTTCAAGTCGTGTCCGGAGCAGAACCCGCGCCCGCGCGCCGCCAGCACAACGACCCGGATGGAGGCGTCGCCGGCGATGCGGTCGATGGCCGTCTGTAATTCGTGGATGAGGGCGGTCGACAGGGCGTTGAACTGATTGGGCCGATTCAAAGTGACGGTCGCCACCTCGCCCGTAATCGTAACGAGCACCAGTTCTTCAGCCTCGTTCGTGGCGTCCATGGTCATGGCTCCTTCTTCCCCCGTCCATCTCGGTCCGTGACCTCGCGAGCCGCGCTCAAGGTGACCCAAACATCACGTCCGAGCGCGAGGTCGCAGTGCTCGCTGGTGCCGGCGACGATGTCATGCCCGACCCCATGCGTCTCGCGGTATCACCGAATGGCCGCCATCACGAGCGCTGCGGGCATTCCAATGTCGACTCACTTTATCCGGCGATCGCCGCCCACCTCATGCGTGTCACCGATACGGTGCACTGGCTCGAATGGCAGGATTGGGCCGACGCCATATTGTCCGAGCCCTTCCAGCTCAAGGATGGACACCTGATGGCTCCCGACAGACCCGGACAGGGCATCGAGTGGAACGAGAAAGCCATCGCAAGACTCGCATGCTGAGGACGCTCAGCGGCCCATTTGCCGGGCCGCCTTCTCGGTCAACTCGCGGCAAGAGTCTCGGCACGGACGCCGGCCGGCTCAATCTCGAACAGCCGGTCGACCATCGCCCGGTCACGGTCGGCAGGCCAGGTCGCCTCGTCTCTCGTCGAGCGTGGCCTCCGGCTCCGCAGTCAAGCTACAGCCTTCAACGATCCAGCTATTCTCCCAGCTCGCCTGCTCCCGGACCGAGCGCTTCCTCCGGCTCCACGAAGTACTCCATATCCCGCTCCAGCTCGAGCTCATCGTCGCTCGGCTGAGGCGGAGCCGGTGGCGGCGGCGGCTCGTCCGGCGGAATCGCCACATGGCGGTAGTACTCGAAGCCGGTGCCGGCCGGGATGAGGCGGCCCATCGTCACGTTCTCCTTCAGGCCGCGCAGGTAATCAACCTTCCCGGAGATGGACGCCTCCGTCAGGACGCGCGTCGTCTCCTGGAATGACGCCGCCGAGATGAACGAATCGGTGGAGAGCGACGCCTTCGTGATACCAAGCAGCAACGGCCGACCCTGAGCGGGACGTCCACCCGCTTGAATCACACGCTCGTTCTCCTCGAGGAAGCGGAACTTGTCCACCTGCTCGTCGACGAGGAACTCGGTGTCACCGACGTCCTCGATCTTCACCCACCGCATCATCTGACGCGCGATCGTTTCGATGTGCTTGTCGTTGATGTTCACGCCCTGTAGCCGATAGACCTCCTGAATTTCGTTCACGAGGTACGCCTGCAGCGCCTTCTCACCGAGCACGTTGAGAATGTCGTGCGGATTCGACGGGCCATCCATGAGCGGCTCGCCCGCTCGGACCCGCTCGCCTTCCTGGACGTTGACGTGCACACCCCGCGGCAGCGAGTACTCGCGCTGCTCCGCGCCCGGTTCATCCGGCACGATGATGATCTTCCTCTGACCCTTCACGATGCCGCCGTGCTTGACGACGCCGTCGATCTCGGAAATGACCGCCGTCTCACGCGGCTTTCGGGCCTCGAACAGCTCGACCACGCGCGGCAGCCCCCCCGTGATGTCCTTCGTCTTCGTAGTCTCGCGCGGGATCTTTGCGAGGACGTCTCCGGCCGACACGTTCTCGCCGTCCTGCACCATCAGGTGCGCTTGGACCGGCATGTGGTACTTGCGGTTGATCTTCCCGTCTTTCGCGGACTTGATCTCGATCGCCGGCTGCTTTTTCTCATCCGGCGAGTCGACGATGATGTAGCGCGAGAGTCCGGTGACCTCATCCACCTCCTCGTGGACCGTGACGCCTTCGAGGATGTCCTTGAACTTGATCTGCCCCGGCTCCTCGGTGAGGATCGAGAAGGTATACGGGTCCCACTCGACGAGGACCTGCCCCTGCTCGACGGCCTGTCCATCTCTCACCTTCAAACGCGCGCCGTAGACGACCGGATAGCGCTCCCGGTCTCGGCCCTTGGCATCCTGCACCACGAGCGAACCGCTGCGGTTCATCACCACCAGGCCGCCGTCCTTCGCAGTGACGACCTGCAACCCCTGGAACCGGACCGTGCCCGCGTTGCGCGCCTCGACGGTCGACTGCTCGGACACGCGGGAGGCCGTGCCGCCGATGTGGAACGTCCGCATCGTGAGCTGCGTGCCCGGCTCGCCGATCGACTGCGCCGCGATGACACCGACCGCCTGCCCCAGCTCCACCATCTTGCCGGTGGCCAAATCGCGGCCGTAGCACTGCGCACAGACGCCACGACGCGAGGCGCACGTCAACACCGAACGAATCTTCACCTTCTCGATGCCCGCGTCTTGAATGGCCGACGCGAGGTCCTCGGTGATCTCCTCGTTGACGTCGATAATCGTGTCGCCCGTGAACGGGTCGGTGATCCTCTCGAGCGTTACGCGCCCCATGATGCGGTCGCGCAGCGGCTCGATGATCTCACCCGACTCGACGATCGCTCGCGCTTCGATGCCGTCCACCGTGCCGCAGTCGTACTCGTGAATGATGACGTCCTGCGCGACGTCCACGAGGCGACGGGTGAGATAGCCCGAGTCCGCGGTCTTGAGGGCGGTATCGGCAAGACCCTTGCGTGCGCCGTGCGTGGAGATGAAGTACTCCATGACGGCCAGACCTTCGCGGAAGTTCGCGGTGATCGGCGTCTCGATGATTTCGCCCGACGGCTTGGCCATGAGGCCGCGCATGCCGGCCAGCTGACGGATCTGCTGCTTCGAACCGCGAGCTCCGGAATCGGCCATGATGTAGACTGGGTTGAACTGCCGGCCTGCCTTGTCAATGGCCTCCATCTCGTGGAACATCGCGTTGGCGATGTCCTCGGTCGCCTCCGACCAGATGGCGATCACCTTGTTGTAGCGCTCGCCGTTGGTGATGGCCCCTTCGAGATACTGCGACTCGACTCGGATGACCTCCTCGCGCGCCTTCGTCACGAGATCGCCCTTCCGCTCGGGAATGATCAGATCGTTGATCCCGATCGACAGCCCCGAACGGGTGGCATACGTGAAGCCGAGGTGCTTGAGCGAATCGAGCATCTCGACGGTCTTCTCGAGCCCGAACTTCAGGTAGCACGACTGCACGAGCTGCTGGAGCCCCTTCTTCTTCAACAAGCCGTTTACGAACGGCATCTCGTGCGGAATCGTCTGGTTGAGAATGACCCGACCGACGGTGGTGTTGATGATCTTGTTCGTGACGGTCTGCACCTCCGTGCGCAGCACGTCCTGATCGTCGCGCGCGGTGGTGAGATCCTGCAGTTCGCCGGAGTACCGCAAGCGGATCGGCGACAGCGTCTCCAACTCGCCCGCCTCGAGCGCCAGCATCACATCGTCGGCGTTGCCGAACACGCGGCCTTCGCCCTTCGCACCGCTCTTGGCCTTGGTCAGGTAATAGCAGCCGAGCACGATGTCCTGAGACGGAATCGCGATCGGCGCGCCATGCGCCGGCGAGAGGATGTTGTTGCTCGACAACATCAGCACTGACGCTTCGATCTGCGCCTCTGGCGACAACGGAATGTGAACAGCCATCTGGTCGCCGTCGAAGTCGGCGTTGAACGCCGTGCACACGAGCGGGTGAATGCGGATGGCCTTGCCCTCGACGAGCACTGGCTCGAACGCCTGAATGCCCAGACGGTGCAGCGTCGGCGCTCGGTTGAGGAGCACCGGGTGCTCGCGGATGACCTCCTCGAGCACATCCCACACCTCGGGACGCTGCAACTCCACCATCTCCTTCGCCTGCTTGATGGTGGTCACGAGGCCGCGCTCCTCGAGCTTGTTGTAGATGAACGGCTTGAAGAGTTCGAGCGCCATCTTCTTCGGCAGGCCGCATTGGTGCAGCTTCAGCTCGGGCCCGACGACAATGACCGAGCGGCCGGAATAGTCGACGCGCTTGCCGAGCAGGTTCTGCCGGAATCGCCCCTGTTTGCCCTTGAGCGTATCGGACAGCGACTTGAGCGGACGGTTGTTCGCGCCGCGGAGCACGCGACCGCGACGCCCGTTGTCGAACAACGCATCGACCGCCTCCTGCAGCATCCGCTTCTCGTTGCGGATGATGACATCCGGCGCCTTGAGCTCCATCAGCTTCTTCAGCCGGTTGTTGCGGTTGATGACGCGCCGATAGAGGTCGTTGAGGTCGGAGGTCGCGAATCGGCCGCCGTCCAACGGCACGAGCGGACGCAACTCCGGCGGAATGACCGGGATCACATCCAGAATCATCCATTCCGGACGGTTGCTCGACTTGCGGAACGAGTCGACGACTTTGAGCCGCTTGGCGTACTTCAGCTTCTTCTGTGCCGACTGATCCGCCTTCATCTTCTCGCGCATCTCGATCGCGAGACGCTCGACGTTGACGCGCTTCAGCAGCTCCTTGATCGCCTCCGCGCCCATCTGCGCCTTGAAGCGATGCTGATACTGTTCACGCGTTTTGCGGTAGCTCTCTTCGTTGAGCAGCGAGTTCGGCTTCAGCTCGGTATCGCCCGGATCCACGACCACATAGGCCTCGAAATACAGCACGCGTTCGAGGTCGCGGAGCGAGATGTCCAGGAGATGACCGATCCGGCTCGGGAGCCCCTTGAAGAACCATACATGGCTGACGGGCGTGGCCAGCGTGATGTGACCGAGCCGCTCACGACGCACCTTGGCTTGCGTGACCTCGACGCCGCACTTGTCGCAGATCACGCCGCGGTGCTTCATGCGCTTGTACTTGCCGCAGAGACACTCCCAATCGGTAATCGGACCGAAGATCTTCGCGCAGAAGAGCCCATCGCGCTCCGGCTTGAAGGTCCGGTAGTTGATGGTCTCGGGCTTGGTCACCTCGCCATGCGACCAGGAGAGGACCTTTTCGGGTGACGCGAGCGAGATGCGGATGGCATCGAAGTCACTGGTCAGCACCGAGAGATCGTGAAATGAAGGTCGCATATGCAATTAGACCTCCTCTAGCACTGGTTGAGGAGCAACGACTTCCGTGGGCTTCTTCTTCGTCTTCATCAACTCCACGTCCAGACAGAGCGATTGAAGCTCTCGAATGAGCACGTTGAACGACTCCGGCAGACCAGCCGTGAACGACGCGTCACCCTTGACGATGGCCTCGTAGATCTTCGCGCGCCCCGTCACGTCGTCTGACTTCGCGGTCAGGAGCTCCTGGAGGATGTGCGCCGAGCCGTACGCTTCGAGCGCCCAGACCTCCATCTCTCCAAACCGCTGACCGCCGAACTGCGCCTTGCCGCCGAGTGGCTGCTGCGTGATGAGCGAGTACGGCCCAATCGACCGCGCGTGGATCTTGTCATCGACCAGGTGCGACAGCTTCAGCATGTAGATATAGCCGACCGTCGTCTTCTGCTCGAACGGGTCGCCGGTCATGCCATCGAAGAGTGTCACTTTGCCCTCGGTGGGCAGGCCGGCGCGATCCAGCCAGCTCTTGATCTCGTTCTCCATCGCGCCGTCGAAGACCGGCGTCGCGAAGTAGAGACCGAGCGCATGTGCGGCCCATCCGAGGTGCGTCTCGAGAATCTGCCCGACGTTCATCCGCGACGGAACGCCGAGCGGATTGAGCACGATCTCCACCGGCGTGCCGTCCGGAAGGTACGGCATGTCCTCCTCGGGCAGGATGCGCGCGATGACGCCCTTGTTACCGTGGCGGCCGGCCATCTTGTCGCCGACCGACAGCTTGCGCTTCATCGCCACGTACACCTTGACGAGCTTGATCACGCCCGGCGGCAGCTCGTCGCCTCGGCGGATCTTCTCCTTCTTCTCCTCGAAGAGATTCTTGATGACCTCCACCTGACGCTCGGTCCGCTCCTCGAGGTCCCGCAGATCGCCCTCGAGCCGCGTGTCGTCGGTGGAGATCTTCAAGCGAACCATCGTGTCGTACGGCAGCCCCTGCAGGATCTCCCCCGTGAGCTCGGTCCCCTTCTTGAGCAGCCGCTCACGGCCGTAGTCGTCGAACAGATCCGAGCGCAGCGACTGTCCCCGCAGCATGACGATCACGCGCTTCTTCACCTCGTCGTGAAGAATGCGGATCTCGTCCTGCAGGTTCTTCTCCATCATCTCGAGCTCTTCCTGCTCGATCGCCTTGGCGCGGTCGTCTTTCTCGATGCCCTTGCGGGAGAAGATCTTCACGCCGACGATGATGCCCTCGATACCGGGTGGGCAGATGAGGCTGGCGTCTCGCACGTCGCCAGCCTTCTCACCGAAGATGGCGCGGAGCAGCTTTTCCTCCGGCGTGAGCTGCGTCTCGCCCTTCGGCGTCACCTTGCCGACCAGGATGTCGCCCGGCTTCACCGAGGCGCCGATGCGGATGATGCCGCTGTCGTCGAGATCGCGCAGGAACGTCTCCGACACGTTCGGGATGTCCCGCGTGATCTCTTCGGGTCCGAGCTTCGTGTCGCGCGCTTCGATCTCGAACTCCTCGATGTGAATGGACGTGTAGTAGTCGTCCTTCACCATCCGCTCGGAGACGAGGATGGCGTCCTCGAAGTTGTATCCGCGCCACGGCATGAACGCGACCAGCACGTTCCGACCGAGGGCCAGCTCACCCAATTCCGTGCATGGACCGTCGGCCAGCACCTGCCCCTTGTGCACCCGCTGCCCAACGCGCACGATCGGCTTCTGCGTGATGCAGGTGTTCTGGTTCGACCGCTTGAACTTCGTCATCGGGTAGATGTCCGCGCCCATCTCCTTGCCGTCCTCAGTCTCGCTCTGGACGCGCACGACGATGCGCTGACTATCCACGTAGTCGATGGTGCCACCGCGACGAGCCACGATGACCGCACCGGAGTCGCGCGCGGTGATGTACTCCATGCCGGTGCCGACAAACGGCGACCGTGCGCGCAGCAGCGGCACCGCCTGACGCTGCATGTTCGACCCCATCAGCGCGCGGTTCGCATCGTCGTTCTCGAGGAACGGGATGAGCGACGCCGCCACGGAGACGAGCTGCTTCGGCGAGACGTCGATGAACTGCACCTGATCGCGCGGGACCAGGATGAAGTTGCCGGCCTGCCGGGCGTTCACCCGCTCCTGGGTCAGCTTCCCGCTCGCGTCCACCGCGGCGTTCGCCTGCGCGATGATGTACTGGTCCTCTTCCCACGCCGAGAGATAGAAGGAATACGGCTCGAACTCGACGCCCTTCTTCTTCGCGCGTCCGTCCTCGCCCACGAGATCGTCGGCCTCGACGATACCGTTGGTCTTGTACTTCGGGTGTCCGCCGGCGTTGGTGATCGTGACGTAGTCGGTGATCCGTCCGTCCTTCACCTTCCGGTACGGCGACTCGATGAACCCGAACTCGTTGATACGCGCGTAGCACGACAACGACGAGATGAGCCCGATGTTCGGACCTTCCGGCGTTTCAATCGGGCAGATGCGACCGTAGTGCGTCGGGTGCACGTCGCGCACCTCGAACCCGGCCCGTTCTCGCGAGAGACCGCCCGGCCCGAGCGCGGAGAGCCGCCGTTTGTGCGTGATCTCCGAGAGCGGGTTGGTCTGATCCATGAACTGCGAGAGCTGCGACGACCCGAAGAATTCCCGAATCGCGGCCATGACCGGCTTCGCGTTGATCAGGTCGTGCGGCATGGCGGTCGCCATTTCCTGGTAGACCGACATCTTCTCCTTGATGGCGCGCTCCATCCGGACCAGACCGATGCGGAACTGGTTCTCGAGGAGCTCGCCGACGGAGCGGACACGCCGGTTGCCCAGATGGTCGATATCGTCCACGTTGGCCGGATTACGGCGCAGCTTGAGCAGGTACTTCAGCACTTCGTAGAAGTCCTTCGGGTGCAGGATCTTCTCGTCGAGCGGCGTGTTGAGCCCCAGTTTCGTATTGAGCTTGAGGCGGCCGACGCGCGAGAAGTCGTACTTCTGCGGGTTGAAGAACATGTTCTCGAAGAGCGACCGCGAGCTGTCGAGCGTCGGCGGATCGCCCGGGCGCAGGCGACGGTAGATCTCGATGAGCGCTTCTTCGTGCGTGTGGATCGGATCCTTCTTCAGCGTCTGGCCGATGATCGGACCGACCTCGTCTTTCTCGGGGAAGAAGATCTCGAGCCGATCGACGTCCTTCTCCTGCGCCATCGAGATCACACGCGGCGTCAGCTCCTCATTCGCCTCGAGAATGACCTCGCCCGTGGCCGGATCGATCACGTCGGCGGCCGCGAACGCGCCCTCGAGCTCCGCGTCCTGGATCTCGACGGCCTCGACGTTGGCGCGCTTCAGCGCCTCGACGGCGTTCTTCGTGATCTTCTTGCCGGACTGCACCGTCATGTGCTCGCCCGGCACGACGATCCCCTTGGCGGCGCGGAGGCCGACCAGGCTGTCCGCCACGGCCCAGTACAGCGTGCCCTTCTTCAAGTACAGGCGGTCGACGGTGTAGAAGGCGCGAATGATCTCGTCGGCGCCCCGCAGCCCGAGCGCCCGCAAGAACACGGACGCCAGGAACTTCCGCTTCCGGTCGATGCGCACGTACAACAGGTTCTTGCTGTCGTACTCGAACTCCACCCACGAGCCGCGATACGGGATAATCTGCGCGACGTACAGCGTCTTGTCTTCCGAGTGGAAGAACGCGCCGGGCGACCGGTGCAGCTGCGAGACGATGACGCGCTCGGTGCCGTTGATGATGAACGTGCCGTTCTCGGTCATCAACGGGATGTCGCCGAAGTAGACCTCCTGCTCCTTGATGTCGCGGATGGTCTTCACGCCCGTCTCGGGATCCTTGTTCCAGACGACGAGGCGGATGGTCACCTTGAGCGACACGGCGTAGGTCATGCCGCGCTCCTGACATTCGTCGACGTCGTACTTCAGCTTCAACCCGACGGTGTTCCCGCAGATGTCGCACACGTCACCGCGCGCCTGGTTCCCTTTGCCGCAACGTGGACAGAGCACCTCACGGTCGCCGTACGGGTCGGCCACCAGCGTCGCCCCGCAGTTGCTGCACGGCTTGCGCAGGTGGTGCAGCCCGGCCAGCTTGCCGCACTTGCATTCCCAGTTGCCAATCGAGTACTCGATGAACTCGAGCGAAGAGTTCTCCCGAAAGTCGCTGATCGGAAAGACCGACTTGAACACCGACTGCAGACCGGCGTCCTCCCGCTCGCTCGGCAGGCGGTTCATCTGCAGGAAGCGTTCGTACGATTTCTTCTGGATCTCGATCAGGTTCGGGATCGGAACGGTCGTCTTGATTTTCGAGAAGTCGATGCGCTCGCGGTAGACGTTCTTGGGAAGGCTGTACATGCTTTAAAGACCTCGAGAGGTAAACGGAGCGCTGTGCTGCACCGGGCAAACATCGGCGTCGGGATGAGCACCGAACGGACTCGCGAGATGCACGCTCACGAGTCCCGGCCGCCCAGCCCGCGCCGCAGCCGACAAGTTCCGCGACGCGTCCTTCGGCGCGCGCCTTCTACTTGATCTCGACTTTCGCGCCAACCTCTTCGAACTTCTTCTTGATCGCCTCGGCCTCGTCCTTCGGAATCGCTTCCTTGATCGGCTTGGGCGCGCTCTCGACGAGATCCTTGGCTTCCTTCAAGCCGAGGCTCGTGACCTCACGCACGACCTTGATCACGTTGATCTTATTGGTGCCGATCTCGGTCAGCGTCACGGTGAACTCGGTCTTCTCTTCAGCAGGCGACGCGGCGCCACCGCCGGCGCCGGGCATGCCACCCATCGGCATCGCCATGGGCATCGCGGCCGCGGCCGACACGCCGAGCTCGGCCTCGAGCGTCTTCACGAGCTGCGAGAGCTCGAGCACGCTGATCCCCTTGATGTAGTCGACCACCTGCTGTTGCGTCACTTCGGCCATTGCTTCTCTCCTCGGGTTGGCGACAGGTCTCTCACCCGGCCACGACTGCGACTCAGGCTTGCGAACGCTTCTTCTCCGCCTGCACCAACACGCTCATGAGATCGCGCGGCGCGGCGTTCAGCACACTCACGATTTGCACCATCGGCGCCTGCAGCACGAACAGCAGCTTCGCCAGCAGTTCCGGTCGACCCGGCATGTTCGCCAGATCCGTCACCTCGGCCGGCTTGATGGCCTGACCAGCGACGACGGCCGCCTTGATGGTGACAACCGGCGTGGTCTTGATGAACGCGGTCAGCGTCTTTGCGAGACCGACGGGATCGATCTCGGTATACACAACCGCCGTCGTGCCCTCGAAGTGTTCGGACAGCGCTTCGAACGAGGTGCCCTTGATCGCGCGTTTCGCCAATGTGTTCTTGACAACGCGATACTGGGCTTTGGCGGCCCGCAGTTGCCGACGTAAATCGGTCACTTGCGGGACGTTGATGCCGCGATAGTCCAGAAGGATCGCCGTCTGCGCGTTCTTGAACGAGGCCTCGAGCACTTCGAGCTCGGCGGCTTTTTCTGCTTTGGTGACCGACATCAGTGCTTCACCACGACGTCGACTTGCGTCGTATCGATTCGGACCCCCGGGCCCATCGTCGATGACACTGTGACGCTCTTGAGGTACTTACCTTTTGCCGCCGCCGGCTTCGCCTTGACGATGCTGTCGACCAGGGCGTGGGCGTTGGCGACCAGCGAGTCGCTCGCAAAGGAGGTCTTTCCGACCGGGGCGTGGATGATGCCGGTCTTGTCGACCCGAAACTCCACCTTACCGGCCTTGATCTCGCGAACGGCCTTGCCGATGTCGACCGACACGGTGCCGGTCTTGGGGTTTGGCATCAAGCCGCGCGGCCCGAGCACCTTGCCGAGCCGGCCCACCGCACGCATCATGTCGGGCGTCGCCACGACCGCGTCGAAGTCGGTCCAGCCGCCCATGATTCGCTCGACCAGCTCCTCGCCGCCGACGATATCCGCGCCCGCATCTTGAGCCTCGCGCTGCTTCTCACCGCCCGCAATGGCGAGAACCCGCTTGGTCTTGCCGAGACCGTGGGGGAGCACCACCGTGCCGCGCACCATCTGATCGGCATGTTTGGGATCGACGCCCAGCCGAAGCGTCAACTCGACCGTCTCATCGAACTTCGCAAACTTGACTTTCTGTACGAGCGGAATCGCCTCTTCGATCGAATACGACCGATCGCCGGCGACCTGCGCCCGTGCCGCGGTGTACTTTTTGCCGCGCCTGCGCATGTGAATCCCCCGTGGTGCAAGCGGGCCGGTCGAACGGCCCTCCCACTCAATACCCTTGACCTACTCGACGTCGAGTCCCATCGACCGCGCCGTGCCGGCCACGGTGCGGATGGCCGACTCGAGCGAGTCGCAGTTCAGGTCCGGCATCTTGAGCTTGGCGATGTCCTCGACCTGCTTCGCGGTGACCGTGCCAACCTTGGTCTTATTCGGCTCGGCGGACCCTTTCGCGATGTTCGCGGCCCGCTTCAGCAACACCGGCGCCGGCGGTGTCTTCGTGACGAAGCTGTATGACCGGTCGGCGTACACGGTCACGACCACGGGGATGATCAACCCGTCGTCTTTTGCCGTGCGCGCGTTGAAGTTCTTGCAGAAGTCCATGATGTTCACGCCCTGCGGGCCAAGCGCGGTGCCGACGGGCGGCGCCGGCGTCGCCTTGCCGGCGGCAATCTGGAGCTTCACGAGTGCCTGAATTTTCTTTGCCATTGAACCGTGTCTAGATCTTCTCGACCTGCAAGAAGTCCAATTCGACCGGCGTTGATCGACCGAAGATCGTGACCATCACCTTCAACGTGTTCCTGTCGAGGTTCACCTCATCCACGACGCCATTGAAAGATGTGAACGGCCCTTCGTTGATTCGCACCTGCTCGCCCTTCTCGAACATGTACTTCGGCTTGGGCTTTTCCGCCGCGGTCTTGACCTGCGTCAAGATCTGATCGACTTCATCTTTGCTGAGCGGCGTCGGCTTCGCGCCCGCGCCGACGAACCCAGTCACCTTCGGTGTGTTCTTCACCACGTGCCACGCGTTGTCGGACATGTTCATCTCGACAAGGATGTAGCCTGGGAAGAATCGCTTCGACGTGACGACCTTGCGGCCGCCCCGCATCTCGACCACGTCTTCGGTCGGAATGAGGACTTCGCCAATCTCGTCCTGGAGTCCGTACGCCTGCACGCGCTGTTGCAGCGACTCGGCGACCTTCTTCTCGAAGCCCGAGTACGTATGGACGATGTACCAGTTCTTCCCGCTCGAGGCGGGAACCGACTCGATCTCGAGCTCGCTCATGCCGCACCAAACCGACGGAAGACCCACTGGACGAGCGTGTTGACGCCGTAGTCCAGCACGAACAGATACAAGCCGAAGATCAGCGAGGTCAGAATCACCACGATCGTCGTGGCATAGACTTCTTTGCGCGACGGCCAGGTGACGCGCTTGAGCTCGTTCCGTACCTCGCTCAGGAACAGCCGCGCGCGCTCCCAGCGTCCGCCAGCCGCCTCCTTGACCGTCTCGAGCGTGGTTGTGTTCTCCGCCATGTTTCTGCGTGCGCCTTACCGCCCCACGGGGCTGGTTCCTTCAAAATTGGCAGGACAGGAGGGAATCGAACCCCCAACCCCCGGTTTTGGAGACCGGCGCTCTGCCAATTGAGCTACTGTCCTTTACCACCTGACCTGCCGCGAAGCCTCATCTATTGAAGAGGTCTTCAATCTCTACTTCGTCTCCTTGTGCGACGTGTGCTTCCGACAGAAACGGCAGAACTTGCTCATCTCGAGCCGTTCGGTCGTCTTCTTCTTGTTCTTGGTCGTGCTGTAGTTCCGTCGCTTGCAGTCCTGACACGCCAGCGTCACGATGTCTCTCATGGCTGTCTACTCCGACGATCACTGACCAGAAGTCGAGTGCGTCCGGCCCCGATTCGCCGACCTACGCGATGATCTCGGTAATCGTTCCCGATCCGACCGTGCGGCCACCTTCGCGGATCGCGAACCGCGCGCCTTGCTCAAGCGCCACGGGCACCATCAGTTCGCCGGCGATCGTGGTGTTGTCGCCCGGCATCACCATTTCGACCCCTTCCGGCAGGTTCAAGGTGCCTGTGACGTCGGTCGTCCGGATGTAGAACTGTGGACGGTACCCGTTGAAGAACGGCGTATGGCGGCCGCCCTCCTCCTTGGACAGGATGTACACCGTGCCCTTGAACTTCGTGTGCGGCTTGATCGTGCCGACCTTGCACAGCACCTGACCACGCTCGACGTCGTTCTTTTCCACGCCACGCAGCAGAACGCCGATGTTGTCGCCCGCCACGCCCTCGTCGAGCAACTTGCGGAACATCTCGACGCCGGTGACCACCTTCTTCGTGGTCTCGCGGAACCCAACGATCTCGACTTCCTCTCCGACCTTGACCTTGCCGCGCTCGACACGGCCGGTCACCACGGTGCCGCGACCCGAGATCGAGAACACGTCCTCGATGGGCATCATGAACGGCTTGTCGACGTCACGCTGCGGCAGCGGCACATACGTGTCGAGCGCCTCGAGCAGCTTGATGATGCTCGCGACGCCGTCGGCGTCGCCTTGCAACGCCTTCAACGCCGACACGCGCACCACCGGCACATCGTCGCCCGGGAAGTCGTACGCCTTCAGCAACTCGCGGACCTCGAGCTCGACGAGGTCGACGAGTTCGGGATCGTCGATCGCGTCGACCTTGTTCAGCGCCACCACCAGGCACGGCACGTTCACTTGGCGGGCCAGCAGGACGTGCTCCCGCGTCTGGGGCATCGGCCCGTCGACAGCGCTCACCACGAGGATGCCGCCATCCATCTGGGCTGCGCCTGTGATCATGTTCTTGACGTAGTCGGCGTGGCCCGGGCAGTCGACGTGGGCGTAGTGCCGATTGGCCGACGAATACTCCACGTGGCTGGTGGCGATCGTCAGGATCTTCGTCTCGTCGCGGCGCCCTTGCGACTCCGACGCCTTGGCGACTTCGTCGTAAGGCACGAACTTCGCCCAGCCCTTGTCAGCAGCAACCTTTGTGAGCGCCGCGGTCAAGGTGGTCTTGCCGTGGTCGATGTGCCCGATCGTGCCGACGTTCACGTGTGGTTTGCTGCGATCGAATTTTTCTTTGGCCATGTCGTCTACGTCCTCTGAATTGTCCTCACGTCGTCTGGTCCACCCCCGCGTGGCGCGCTGCGGTGGATAACCTTTCGTCGAACGGCTCGCTCGCCCACCTTGGCTCGCTCACGGGCCCGGCGAGCGAAGGTGGAGCCGATGACCAGAATTGAACTGGTGACCTCGTCCTTACCAAGGACGCGCTCTGCCAACTGAGCTACATCGGCCTTCGCGCCTCGGGCGCTCGGCCGACACGTCGGCCGCCAACATTGCCTCACTGACCGTTCAAGAACCTCTCACGGCCTACCAACCGTCGCTCGCGCAATGAGCGGAGGCTGGAGCGGGAGACGGGGATCGAACCCGCGACCAACAGCTTGGAAGGCTGTGACTCTACCACTGAGTTACTCCCGCCTGCGGCCCGGCCGCTCACACTCGCGGGCAAGTTTGGGGGCAAAGCCCGCTCCGTGCTCCACCCGCTGATTCGCTGACGGCTTTGCGATGCGCCTCCCAAAGCCGCGTCATATCGCAGTTTCTCCGAAGTACCCGGCAACGGAGCCCGCGCCTCAGCCAGCCCGAGCTCGCGACGCGAGCAAAGGCTGGTGGCGAGGGAAGGACTCGAACCTTCGAAGCCACAAGGGCGACAGATTTACAGTCTGCTGCGTTTGACCGCTTCGCTACCTCGCCAATGAGCTGTTTGTGGAATCAGTACTTCGACGCGTTCCTACGGACCGGACGGACGCTCGTCTTTGGAGCTGGCGAAGGGATTTGAACCCCCGACCGGCTGATTACAAATCAGCTGCTCTACCGGACTGAGCTACGCCAGCCAGACAAAAGTCGGATTTTAGCACGTTGCGTGCCAGGCGTGCAATGTTTTTGACGACACCACATCACCGGAGCCCGCGCGGACGACGCACGACGGGTGCACACGCCAACTTCGGATTTTACTCCCGTTCAGAGGATTGCGCGCCGGCTTATGACCGGTTACCGAGGCCCGAAGGGGCCCGCTTGCAAGAGCCTGCGCTGGCGCACGGCCTCGAAGAGGGCCACCCCTGCCGCCACAGACACGTTGAGGCTCCCGACGTGCCCGGCCATCGGAATCGCCACCACCCAATCACAGCGCTCACGGACGAGGCGGCGGAGCCCGGTGCCCTCCGCACCCAGCACCAGGGCGGTGGGCACCGTTAAGTCCAGGTCTGTGTAGAGCTTCGGCGCATCGCCGGCCAGCCCGACAGTCCAAACGCCGGCATCCTTCAGCACTTCCAGGGTGCGCGCGATGTTGACGACCTCCACGACCGGGACGTGGGCGGCCGCCCCGGCGGCGGCCTTCGCCGCGGCGCCGTCCAACCGGGCGGAACGGCGCGTTTGACGAACCAGGCCCGACGCCCCTGCCGCGTCAACCGTTCGAAGAATCGCCCCGAGGTTCTGCGGGTCTTCCACGCCATCCAGCACGACAATGAGCGGGGGATTGCCTGGCTGTCCGCGCACCAGGTCCCCCAGCGTGACAGGCGCCGGTCCGTCATCCACACGGGCCACCACCCCTTGATGGACGCCTCCTCGCGCGTGACGTTCCAGCGCGTGCGCGGCGACGCTTCGGATCGGAACGTCAAGCGATCGAGCCTGCGTCGCCAACTCGGTGAGACGTCCGGAGTCGCGATCGATCAGAAGTATCTCGCGCACGCGACCGGCGTGCAGCGCCGACCTCACCGCGTTGATCCCATAGATCCACATGAGCGAGGGCTCGCGGCGTGCCTCTCGGCCTACGCGGATCCCGACGCGCGCGCATCGAGCACGCGGAGAAAGAGCGCTGCCCGCTCACGACATCCGAGGATGGGCGGCACCCCAGCGCTCGCCGGGAGCTCCGCACCGCGATCGAGCGCCGGTACGGCGAGGTCCAGCTCTGGTCCGTCGGCGCGCGCCGTCAGCAGAAGCCGAATGGGATGAAAGAGCGCTTTTCCCTTTTGGCCCGTCCCGCCCTTGACCTCGTTTACCAGCGCGCGAAACCGATCGCGGTCCAGCCTGGGACCGTTGGCCGCCGCGGCGGCGAACGCACGCGCCACTGCCATCGCGCCAGCCGTCGACATTTCGGCGCTCACCTGCGGGTCCTCGAGAGCCTGCTCCGGATCGAACTCGAAGAGAAAAGCGAGACGCGTCGGGAACTGGTCGAGGCGATCGACCGACCCGGTTGCAATCGGCATGACGGACGCCAGGTACGAGCGACCATCGGCGTCGGGATTCATGGGCACGCCGGTGCGGTTCCAGACGTCAACCGCTAGGTCCGCGATCCGCGCGGGATCGGCTTCCCGCAGATAGTGACGATTCACCCACGCCAGCTTCTCCTCGTCGAACACGCCGGCGCTCAGGCTGACGTCGCGAATCGAGAAGCGCTTCGCCATCTCGGCGAGTGACATCAGCTCCGTGTCGTGGTCCTGGGCCGTCTGCTCTCTGGTCGCTCCTCCCCCGTGCCTCCCGCCTCCGCTAGGCGACCAGCCGACCAGAGCGAGATAGTTCGCAAGCGCCTCGGGGAGATAGCCCTTCGCGCGGAACTCCGCCACCGAGGTCGCACCGTGCCGCTTGGAGAGCTTGGTGTGGTCGGGACCGAGCACCATCGAGAGGTGCGCGAACCGCGGTGGCGTATAGCCGAACGCCTCGTAGAGGAGCAACTGCCGAGGGGTGTTCGAAATGTGATCCTCACCCCGAATCACGTGCGTCACCGCCATCTTCGCATCGTCGATCACCACCGCGAAGTTGTAGGCGGGCGTGCCGTCCGACCGCTGGATGACCAAGTCGCCGATGACATCGGTGCTGAACCGCACGGTGCCTCGCACGGCGTCCTCGAACAGGACATCGCGGCTCTCTGGGACTCGGAATCGAATCGCAGCCCGCTCGCCCGACGCGACGCGATGCTCCGCGTCCGCCGGTCCAATCTGTCGACAACGGCCCACGTACCGAACGGGCTGGCCGGCCGTCAGCGCAGACTGTCGGTCAAGCTCGAGCTGCTCCGGCGAGCAGAAGCACCGATACGCTCGCCCCTCGGCGAGCAGCCGGGTCGCATGCGCTCGGTACAGATCGAGCCTCTCCGATTGACGATAGGGCACATGGGGGCCGCCGGCATCGGGTCCCTCATCCCAGGTCAGTCCGAGCCACCGCAGATCATCGAGGATGGACTGCTCCGACTCTGCGGTCGAGCGCTCGGCATCGGTGTCTTCGACGCGCACGATGAAGGTGCCTCCGCTGCCTCTGGCCATCAGCCAGTTGAACAGCGCCGTCCGGGCGTTACCGACATGCAAGTATCCAGTCGGACTGGGCGCGAATCGCAGGCGCAACATGACCAGGGTTCTCAGGTTCCACGGCTCGAGGGTTCGCGCATTCGCTGAACCAGCGCGACGGCGTGGGCCGCGATGGCTTCGCCGCGACCGATGGCGTCCAATCCTTCGTTGGTCTTGCCTTTGATGCTCACCCGAGCGGGCTCGATCCCCAGCGCCGACGCCAGCTGCTCGCGCATGGCGTCTACATGTGGCGCGAGCTTCGGCCGCTGCGCGATCACGACCACATCGACGTTCATGATGGCGAATCCTGCGCGGCGCACGAGCGATGTCGCCCGCATCAGCAGATCGACACTCGACGCGCCCGCATATTGGGGATCGGTGTCGGGAAAATGTCGGCCGATGTCACCGAGGGCCGCGGCTCCGAGTAGCGCGTCGGTCACGGCGTGGCACACCACATCGGCGTCGGAGTGTCCGAGCAAGCCCTTGTCGAACGGAATCGGCACGCCCGCCAGAAGCAGCGGGCGTCCCTCGACCAGCCGATGCACGTCGTAGCCGATCCCCACGCGACCGCCAACGGCATCGTCGAGCTTGGTGACGCGCGGCTGGTGCGCGGCGAGCGCCTCTGCCACGGGGACGTCCTCGGGCACTGTGATCTTGATGTTCGAGTGCTCGCCCTCCACGATCCGCACGGCGAACCCCGCGCGTTCGGCCAATGTCGCTTCGTCGGTCACATCCTGTCCTTGTTCGGCCAGCGCCAGGGCGTCGCGAAGCACACGCCGCTGAAAGGCCTGAGGCGTCTGGGCGAGATAGATCCGCTCGCGGGGCAACGTTTCGCGCACGAACTGATCCGCCGATGACACCTTGACCGTATCGCGCGAGGCGACGGCGGCGACAGCGGCACCGGACTCGGCTGCCGCGAGAATGCAGCGCGTGATCAGATTTTCACTCGCAAACGGGCGCGCCGCATCGTGGATCAAGACGACGTCCGCCGCTTCGTCAACTGCGGCAAAGGCATTGGCGACGGAATCCTGGCGCCGCGGGCCACCGGGCACCAGGCGCAGCGGCTTGGCCGCGACACGCAAGTACGACGGCGGGTCTGCCGCGATATCCGGCGGGAGCGCCACCACGACGCCGTCAATCGCCGGATGTGTCAGGAGCGCTGCAAGGCTTCGCTCGAGGAGCGGACGGCCGCCGATCTCGTGCAGCTGTTTCGGCCGCGTCGCATCCAGCCTTCGCCCCCGACCTCCAGCCGCCACGATGGCGACGGTCGTAATCACGCGATCGTTGAATGACAAACCCACGATTGACTAGTAGCGGTCGGCAGATGATGTCGGCGACATCGGCCAGGCCACCGACGGCTCGCCGTTCACGGTGGCGCCGTTGTGCATGATCATGTTGGCGTTGCGCAGAATGGATGCCGGAAAACTCAAGGTCGGCGCTGACACGGCGTCGAGCGCCGCGATATCATCCGCCGTCAAAGAGAGCCCGGACGCTGCCAAGTTCTCCTCGATCTGATCGACTCGGCGGGCCCCGATGATGATCGATGTCACGCCCGGCCTGCTCGCCAACCAGGCCAGCGCGACCGAGGCTGGCCGCGCTCGATGACGATGGCCGATACGGACGAGCTCGTCGATGATCGTGAACGACCGCTCGTTCAGGTAGGCGAGCACGCGGTCACCTCGTTCAGGATTGGCGCTCGAGGCATTGTGCCGGGTGTACTTGCCCGTCAACACCCCCCCGCGCAGCGGCGACCAGGGTGTGATGCCCAGCCCGAGTTCGATCGCCATCGGCACCAGTTCGCCTTCGACGGTTCGCTCGATGAGCGAGTACTCGATCTGCAGAGCCACTAGTGGCGTCCACCCGCGCCATGGGGCTTGTACGTGCGCCTGCGCCGTCTTCCAGGCAGGGGTATCCGAGAATCCGATGTACCGGACCTTGCCCGCACGCACAAGATCGTCGAGGGCTCGCATCGTCTCGTCGATCGGCGTGAACTTGTCCCACACGTGCATCCAGTAGAGATCGATGTAGTCGGTTTGAAGACGGCGAAGTGACTGCTCGCACGACGCCACGATCGTCTTGCGACTCGCTCCACCGGCGTTCGGGTCGCCCGGATACATGTTCGAGAAGAACTTCGTGGCAATCACGACGCGATCGCGGCGCGCACGGTCGCGACAGAGGCAGTCACCGATGATGGTCTCCGAATGCCCCTTCGTGTACCCGTTGGACGTGTCGATGAAGTTGCCGCCGCGTTCGAGGTAATGCGAGAGCATCGCTTCGGACTCGGCGGCGCTGGAGCCCCAGCCCCACTCCTCTCCGAACGTCATGGCTCCGAGACAGAACGGACTGACGCGCAGGCCTGACCGGCCAAGCGTCACGTAGTGATCGAGCGGCACTTCGAGAACTATAACGCATCACGGGAAGGCGCTTCGATCTCGCGCGGGAACGCCCAGGCTGGCACGGGGTGATCCGATCAGGTGGGTCGGTCAAGGCCGAGCGCCTCGCGGCGCGCCACGACAGTGGCTTCGACAATCGCGTGAACCCGATCGGCAAAGGCCTTCGCGTCGCGGACGGTCGGCGCCGCGATCGCCGGGGGCTCGATGGGATCGTGAATGACCAAGACCGCGTGTCCCGGTTCCGTTCGCAGGCGCCCCTTGGGCATGATGTTCCGGGTCCCGACGATCGCCATCGGTACCACAGGCAGGCCGGCTTGAATCGCAAGCAGGAAGCTGCCCGCCTTGAACCTGGCTACGCGCCCGTCTGGGCTACGGGTGCCTTCGGCATAGATGACGAGAGAGAGCCCGCTGGATACGAGCGCGCGCCACCGATTCAGGATGCCGACTCGATCGGGGTGCGTGCGGTCCACGAACAGATGTCCCCCGCGCTTCAAGTGCCAGCCCAGTATCGGGAACCGAGCCAACGACTCCTTCGCAATGATCCGGAGCTGAAACGGCAACGACGAAAACACGACCGGCGTGTCGTAGTGGCTCTGATGGTTGCCGACGAACACGTACGTGGTGCCGGGCACCACGCGATCGAGTCCCTCGACGGTCACCCGGACCCGGGTGGTCTTGAGAATCAGCCAGGACCAGGCTCGTGCGCAGGCGTGGGCGAACCTTCCACGGCGATCGACCACACTCGACACGATCGACGAGGCGCCGAGCACGAGCGTGTAGAGGCTGATCGCGGGAATGAGATAGAAGACCGTTCGCCACCAGTGGTAGGGAGGTACGGTCACGAGGCGGACGTCCGCACATCACGCCTGAGGCGTCGCACGTACGCGACGCCCGGCGTCTTCATGCTCGGCCACCGGCTGCGGACCAACCGCGGCCACGGGTTGTGTCCCGGACTCGGCTTCGATGTAGCGGCCGAAGATCATCTTGCCCGCCGCCGTCTGCAGCACGCTCGTGACGACAATGTCGATTGTCTTGCTGATCATCTTTCGGGCATTGTCCACGACCACCATCGTGCCATCGTCAAGGTAGGCCACGCCCTGGTTGTACTCTTTGCCTTCCTTGAGGATGAACACTCTCATGATCTCGCTAGGCAGGACCACGGGTTTCAGTGCGTTCGCCAGCTCGTTGACGTTCAGCACCTCAACGCCTCGGAGCTGCGCGACTTTGTTCAAGTTGAAGTCGTTGGTGACGATCTTGCCGCCGAGTGACCGGGTGAGCTCGATGAGCTTGAGATCGACTTCCCGGATCTCCGAGAAGTCGACGTCCGAGATCATGACCTCGATGCCCGACATCTTCTGGATCCGCTGGAGAATGTCCAGCCCCCGGCGACCCCGGTTGCGTTTGAGGGAGTCGCCGGAGTCGGCCACCATCTGCAGCTCCTTCAGGACGAACTGCGGGATGACCAGCGTGCCATCGAGGAAGCCCGCCTCGCAGACATCCGCGATACGACCGTCGATGATGACGCTGGTATCGAGCACTTTGTACCGCCGCTCCGTCCCCGCTGCGCGAAAGAGTGACATGAATCGGAGCGGCTCCAGCCATTCGCCGTGCCGCCCGCCGAACATCAGACCGAGATACGGCAGAACAATCAGGAGGAAACTGTGCAGGAACTCGACACGGCGATCGCCGGTGTCGGCGAAGAACAGACCGGACTCGATGGCTCGCGCGATCGTCAGCCCGACGATGGCGCCGAGGAGCGCACCGAGAATGCGTGTCGGCGCAGTGGCACGCAGCTGGCCTTCCACCGCGACGACCATGGCTGCGAGGACCAGCGCGAACGCCACATTGACGAAGATGTCGCCCGGGAACGGTTGAAAGACGGCCGACGAATAGACGACCCCTGCTACGACACAGACCCGCCCGAGCGCAAACCACGGCATCCTGGCCCCCTGGATTTTTCACACCATACCACGGTCGGGGCACAGGCAGTGCCGAGGCTCACCCGAGCAAGTGGTCCAACGCCTCGCCGACAGACCGGACCCCGACGAGATCGCAGCTGCGGCCAATCGAACGGTCGCTCGAGTCAATGTTGGCCTCGGGCATGACACAGCGGCTGAAGCCCATCTGAGCGGCCTCGCGAATACGGAGACTCGCCTGCGTGATGCCGCGAACTTCGCCGGCGAGCCCCACCTCGCCAAACATCGCGACCGTCGGCGGCAGAGGCCGATTACGCAAACTTGATGCGATCGCGGCAACGATGCCGAGGTCCGACGCGGGCTCGTCGATCGCCATCCCGCCAGCCACGTTCACGAACACGTCGTCGCCGCCAAGGTGCAGTCCCGCACGCTTCTCGAGCACGGCGAGCAGGAGCGACAAGCGCTGCGCATCGATGCCGTGGGCCATGCGACGAGCCGTGCCGTACGTGCTGGTACTCACCAGCGCCTGCACCTCGACGAGAATCGGCCTGGAGCCTTCGACGGCGCAGAGCACGGCGGAGCCTGGGGCATTGAGGGGGCGTTCGGCGAGAAACAACTTGGATGGGTTCGGCACCGCGCGCAGCCCGTTCGCTGTCATCTCGAACACGCCCAGCTCGCTGACTGCGCCGAACCGATTCTTGACCGCCCGCACGACCCGATGCGAGTGATGCCGTTCCCCCTCGAAGTAGAGAACGGTGTCGACGACGTGCTCCAACGCTTTCGGCCCGGCGAGGCTTCCTTCTTTCGTCACATGGCCGACCAGAAAGACCGGCACGTTCTGCCCCTTCGCCGCAAACAGCAGCTGAGTGGCCGCCTCGCGTACCTGTCCGATGCTGCCAGGCGCCGATTGAAACCTCAGGGAGAACACTGTCTGAATGGAGTCGACGATCACGAGCGCGGGCCTGATTCGCACAATCTCTTCGAGGATGCGCTCGAGGCAGGTTTCCGCGAGCAGATACAATGGCGCGTCGCCAACGCCGAGCCGCTCCCCACGGGATTTGATTTGGTGCTCCGACTCTTCGCCGGAGCTGTAGAGCACGGGTCCGACCGCACGGGCCATGCTCGCGGCCGCCTGGAGCAGCAGCGTCGACTTCCCGATACCCGGCTCACCGCCCAAGAGCACCAAGGAGCCAGGCACGACGCCACCGCCGAGCACACGGTCGAACTCGTCGATGCCGGTCGACACCCGCTCGTGCGACCGCAGTTCAACGTCGGCGTAGAGTTGTGCGGTGCTTGCCGTGCCGCCGGTCGCAAACCGATGCGCGACGGTCGCTGGTCCCTCGGCGGGCCGTTCTTCCACCATCGAGTTCCACGCACCGCAGTCTGCGCATCGGCCGAGCCATTTCTGCGACTGCGCGCCGCACTCCTGACACACGAAGATGGTTCGGGGGGCCTTGGGCATCGCTCAATCGTACAGGCGTTCGATCCGCGATCCGACGCGACACAGGATTTCCCACGGAATCGTGCCGATGGTCGCCGCCATCTCCCGCACATCGATCCGATCGCCACCCTGCTCGCCGATGAGCACGACTTCGTCTCCGGGCGACACCTCGAGGCCGGTGACGTCGGCCATCAGCATGTCCATACACACCGAGCCCACCACCGGCGCGCGTCGACCGCGAACCAAGACGACACCACGTCCTGCGAGGCGCAGATCCAGACCGTCGGTATACCCCGCGGGCACGATCGCGAGCGTGGTGGGGCGCTCCGCCACGAATCGCGCGCCGTAGCCCGTGGACTCGCCGGTCCTCATGCCCTTGACGGCAACCACCCGGCTGCGGAGCGTCATCACAGCCGTCAGCGGCAACGTCGAGGCCAGCGGGGGCGGCGCCACGCCGTACAACAGGAGACCCGGACGCACGCGCTCGTACCACACCCGCGCATCGCGGAGCAGCGCGGCCGAGTTGGCGGCATGCCGGTATCGGGGCCGTGCGCCGAGCGCGTCAATCTGGCGTAGCGCGTCGAGAAAGCGTGCACGCTGCCGCTCGAAGAGCGGCGACCCCGGCTCGTCGGCAGTCGCGAAGTGCGTGTACACCGCGTCGAGCTCGAGGTTCGGGCTCGCGAGCACCGCGGGCAACGTACGCGCCAGGTTGTCGAACCGAAACCCGAGTCGATTCATCCCGGTGTCAATCTTGAGGTGATATCGCAGGCGCTGCCTGTAGCGAGCGGCCGCCGCCTGCACCGCCTTTGCCGCGCCCGGGGTTGAAATGGTCGGCGTGAGGCGGCCATCGAAGATGCCGTCCAGCTCGCTGACGCTCAGCGCGCCGAACACCAGGATCTCTGCGGTCACGCCGGCGGCGCGCAACGACGTCCCCTCCTCGATATCCGCGCATGCCAGCAGGTCGGCTCCAGCCTGCTCGAGGGCGCGGGCGACCGGTACCGCCCCGTGCCCGTAGGCATTCGCTTTCACGACAGCGATGATGCCGGGCGTCTGGCCGTTGTCGGAGGGCTCGCGCCCGAGCGACTCCGCCAGCGTACGGTAATTGGCCGTCAACGCCTTGAGGTCGATGCGCGCGACGGTTGGTCGGACCATGAAGCCCTGCTCGCGCCGCATCACGGACTAGTCGACGTGGGTCGCCAGATTTTCGAAGCGGGTGAACTCGCGGAGAAACGCCAGCTTCACGACGCCGGTCGGACCGTTCCGTTGCTTGCCGATGATGATCTCGGCAATCCCCGCGTTCTCGGAGGGGGGCGCACTCTTGTCGGCGTATTGATCCTCACGGTAGATGAACATCACCACGTCGGCGTCCTGCTCGAGCGCACCAGACTCTCGCAAGTCGGACAACTGCGGCCGATGATCGGACCGTGATTCCGTGGCGCGGCTGAGCTGCGAGAGCACCACGATCGGCACCCGCAGCTCCTTGGCCAGACCCTTGAGCGAACGCGAGATGGACCCCAACTCGAGCGTGCGGTTCTCGAAGCGGCCACGCCCCTGCATGAGCTGGATGTAGTCGACGATCACCATGTGGAGGCCGTGTTCCGACGAAAGCCGCCGACACTTCGCACGCATCTCGAGGACACCGATGGAAGGCGTGTCGTCGATGAAGATCTTTGCGTCGCTCAGCGTCCCGATGGCTTGCGCGAGCCGTCCCCAGTCCTTTTCGCCCAAGAACCCTCCGCGCAGGCGATGCGCGTCAATCCTTGCCTCGGACGTGAGCAGGCGCAGGAACAGCTGCTCCTTCGACATCTCGAGGCTGAACACACCGACGGTCATGTCGGTCTTCGTGCCGACGTGCTGCGCCATGTTCATCACGAGGCTGGTCTTCCCCATCGATGGACGCGCCGCGACGATAACGAGATCGGATGGCTGGAGGCCCGACGTCATCTCGTCCAGATCGGTGAAACCGGTGGGCACTCCGGTGACCAGCTCCTTTCGCGCGTGCAGCCGCTCGATCGTGTCGAGACTACCCTGGGCCAAGTCTCGCAACGAGGTGAAGCCGTCTCGGACCTTGTCGTCGGCAATCGCGAAGATCGCGTGCTCGGCCTGGTCAAGGATGACGTCAGCGTCCTCCTCGGCCTGATACGCGTTCGACAGAATCTTGTTGGCCGAGAAGATCAGGCTCCGGAGCGTCGCCTTCTCCTTGATGATGCGCGCGTAGTGCTCGACGTTCGTTGACCGTGGAACGCCATCGACGAGCGCGGCGATGTACGCCGGCCCTCCGACTGCCTCGACTTCACCCGCGCGCTGCAGTTCATCTTTCAACGTCACCAGATCGATCGCGTCACCTCGCTCGGAGAGCTTCACCATCTTCTCGAAGATGCGGCGATGCGCGTCGCGGAAGAAGTCCTCCGCGTCAATGATCTCAGCAGCCAGATTGAATGCGTCGTTGTGGAGCAGAATGGCGCCGAGGACCGAGCGCTCAGCTTCGAGATTGTGCGGCAGCGTGCGCTCAGCGACGACGGATTCGGCCATGACGGTGGGGAGAGACAAAGTGTAGCCGAAAAACACGAAGGCCGGCGTGACTATTCACGCCGGCCTCTTCGATCACCTGCTGAATCTCGGCGACGCGCGTCGTTGGGCAGCGGCCCTACTCCTGCGGTGCAGCTGCGCCCGCTGGAACGACGTGTACTTTTACGGTCGACGTGACATCGCGGAACAACTTCACCGGCACATCGAAGTCGCCGATGCGCTTGATGGCTTCCTCCAACTGCAGCTTGCGGCGATCGATCTCATAGCCCTTGGCAGCGAGCGCTTCGGCGATGTCGGCACTCGTCACCGAACCGTACAACGCCTCGGTCTCGCCGACGCGACGCGCGATCACGACCTCGATGCCGGCAATTCGATCGGCGACACGCTGTGCCGCAGCGCGATCCTCGGTTTCCTTCGCCTCGAACATCGCGCGCTGGCGCTCGACCTGCTTCCTGTTGCCTTCGGTCGCCGGCAACGCCAGGTTCCGCGGCAGCAGGTAGTTGCGCGCGTACCCGTCGGCGACCTTCACGATCTCGCCGCGACGGCCCAAGTGATCCACGTGCTCACGAAGGATGACTTCCATATCAGACCTCGATCAGAAAACAACGGAACCGAGATGGGCGATTGCTGAGAGCGCGAGCCGAAGCCTGGCAGGGCCCGGCCCGAACCACCCGAATCGTCAATACATCTAGTCCGTTACATAAGGAATCAGAGCGACCTGACGCGCGCGCTTGATCGCCGTCTGCAACTTGCGCTGGTGCATCGCGCAGGTTCCGGAGATCCGGCGCGGCAGGATCTTGCCCCGCTCGGGGACGAACGCTCCCAGGAGCTTCACGTCCTTGTAGTTGATGTCGTCAATCTTGTCCGCGCAGAACTTGCAGACCTTGCGGCGGCGAAACATCGGGCGTCGCTGCCCTTGCTGCTTGTCGGCACTCTTCTTGTCGCCACGCCCGCGACCACCCGAGCGCCTCTGCCCCATTGCCATGGTCAGACCTCCATCCCTTCGAACCGGTCGTCATCCGCGTCGTCGTTGTCGGAACCTCGGCCCTCACCGGGCTGTCGGACCGGCGGCAGGCCGCGCCTCACGCGACGGCCTTCGGACTGGGTCTGGCGCTTCGTTCGCGTTCGATCGATGACCTTCTTCTCTTCATCGACACGCACGATCATGTGACGAATCACCTGATCCATCACTCGCAGGCGCCGATCGAGCTCCTTCATGAGCTCCCCACTGCCGTTGAGCACCTCCAGGACGTAGACTCCCTCCTTGAAGTGACCGATCTCGTACGCGAGCTTCCGACGCCCCCAGTTCTCGGTCTTGTCGATCTGACCGTGCAGCCGCGAGACGATGCCCTCAACCTGCGTGTGTAACTCGGCCGCCTGTTCGTCGGTGGTATCGGGCGGCAAGATGTAGATCAGCTCGTATTGTCGACCTGCCATTGCAACTCCTTCTGGACGCGACGCGGTTACCGCGTCGTGGCCGCCTCAGGCGGCAAGAAGTGGTATCGGGGGTCACCGCTCGCTCTCCGGGGTCCCGCCCCCGGCCGAGTCCTCTGAGGCCCCCTCCCCAGAGGTCTGACTGTCGGCCGCCGCGTTGAAGCGATTCATCATCGCCCGAATGCCCTCGGCCACGAACGTTTCGGCGGCATCGGCGGCTCTCATGGTCATCGCCTCGACCTCCGCCGCCTCGTCGCGATCGAATCTCGCGAGCACATGATCCGCCAAGTCGCGACGCGCTTCACCTCGACCCACGCCCACCCTCAAGCGCGCGTAGTCCGCGCCCAGGTGCGCCTCGATCGACTTCAATCCGTTATGTCCGCCCGCTGACCCGCGCGCACGGGCGCGAAGACGGGCAAGCGGAAGCTGGATCTCATCGACGATGACGAGCACATCGGCCGGATCGACCCTGAAGTACCGAAGCAACGCACCGACCGCCTCGCCGCTCCGGTTCATGAAGGTCATCGGCTTGGCCAACAGGACCGAATCGCCACCGGCCGCGCCGTGGATCTTCGCCACCACGGCGTCGACCGGCGCTGACTCGAACCTCACGCCGGCCCGCCGCGCCAACTCGTCGACGACGGCAAAGCCGATATTGTGTCGCGTGCCGTGATACTTCGGCCCTGGGTTGCCCAGACCGACTACTAGCTTCACCTGTCGACTGCCACTCCCCCCGCCGTTATGTCACGTCGGCTACTTCTTCGCCTCGCCCTCTTCTTCCTTCTTGCCCTTCTTGATCACCTCAGGCTCCGCAGCCGCAGCCGCCGGTGCAGCCGCCGCACCCTCAGCGGCCGCCGACGCGGCCTCCTCAGCCTTCGGCAGGATCACGTGCACGAGCAAGGTGTCCGGCTCGGTGACGGCCTTCCATTTGGGATCGGTGGCGACGTCGCGTAGCCGGACGCCCTGGTTCACCATCAGCTCCGCGACATCGACTTCGACGTGCTCGGGAATGTCGCCAGGCAGACACTCAACCTCGATTTCGCGTCGCACGAACTCCAGGATGCCGCCCTGCTGCTTCACGCCCTTCGGCTCACCCTTGACGAGCACGGGGATGGTCACCTTGATGGCGCGATCCATCGCCACCTGGTAGAAGTCCGCGTGGAGCACCGCATGCGTGACAGGATCGAGCTGGTACTCCTTGATGAGCACCTTCGATTCGCCCGAACCCGCCACATTCAACGAGATCAGTGTGTTCGCGCCGGAATGCAAAATCCGGAGGAGGGCTTTCGGATCGACGGCAATCGGTTGAGCCTTCCGCTCGCCTTGTCCGGACAGAGCGCCGTAGACGACGGCGGGCACCCGGCCGCTCGCTCGCGTGCGCCGCGCTTCGTTCTTGCCAAACGTGTCCCGCCCCTGTGCTTCGAGTATCGCTTCCATGTCGTCCTTCCTCTACACGAACAACGATGAGACCGACGTCTCCTCGTGAATGCTCTTGATGGCCTGACCGAGCAGCCGCGCCACCGAGAGCACGACGATCTTGCTGCACGCCGCAGACGCGCGTGACTGGGGAATCGTGTTGGTCACGATCATCTTGTCGATTGGCGAACGCTCGATTCGTTCGATCGCGGGCCCTGACAGCACGCCGTGCACCGCGCACGCCAGCACGCGGGCCGCGCCGTTGTCCTGCAATGCCGTTGCCGCTTTCGTGATGGTGCCCGCGGTATCGACGATGTCGTCCTGAATGATGCAGGTACGCCCTTGCACGTCGCCGATGACGTTCATCACCTCGGTCGAGCCATCCTCGCTGCGCCGCTTGTCGATCACGGCCAGCTCTCCGCCCAGGCGCTTCGCATACGCGCGCGCGCGCTCGGCACCACCGGCGTCTGGCGCCACCATCGTCAGATTCTTCGTGTCCAAACGTGTTAGGTAGTCGAGGATGATGGGGACCGCAAAGAGATGGTCGGTCGGAATGTCGAAGAACCCCTGGATTTGCGCTTTATGCAAGTCCATGGTGAGCACTCGATTCGTGCCGGCAGCGCTGAGGACGTTCGCGACGAGCTTGGCGGAGATCGGCACGCGCGGCTTGTCCTTGCGATCCTGTCGCGCGTAGCCGTAATACGGCAGCACCGCGGTGATGCGCGCAGCCGACGAGCGGCGAAACGCGTCGATCATGATCATCAGCTCGACCAAGTGCTGGTCGACGGGCGCACACGTCGGTTGGACCACGAACACATCGGTGCCGCGAATGTTCTCGTCGATCTGGAACGAGACTTCCGTATCGGGAAACCGGCGCAGCCTGGCCTGTCCGGGCTTGACACCGAGGAAGTCGGCGATGTCCTTCGCCAAATCCGGATGCGCGCTGCCCGAGAAGATCTTCAGCTCTCCAAAGCCGGTTGCTGCCATGACGGCGTCACCTATCACTCGCCTCGCTCCGGGTGTTGGCTGGGGCGGAAGGATTCGAACCTTCGAATACGGGGTCCAAAGTCCCGCGCCTTACCACTTGGCCACGCCCCACCATCGCTTCGCACCGCCCGGCCCACCCAACACCTCCCGACACTCGATGCTCTGTCCGCCGCACCGAAAGCGGCACAGAGACCGATCTCAGACCGAGGACGAACAGGCGCTTAGGAGAAACAGATCGTCAGGAGTGCCGGAACCACGCGGCGCAAACGGAAAGTGTAGCCGATGGGCTTAGTGCCCGGCAAGTCGGCGGCGAAACTGGAGGATGACGGGACGCGCGTCGCGCTCATACTCGCGGGCCGTCTGGGTCCGCGTGACGAGGATGCGGCAGGCTCGACCGCTCAGCGCCTTAGACGCGGCGAGGGCGGCCGCGCGCGACGAGAACAGACCAAAACACACCGAGCCGCTGCCGGACATGGCTGCCCACTGGGCGCCATGTCGGGAAAGGTCTCGCACGAGGCGGCGGATGATGGGGTGGTGGCGTGCCACTGGGTCTTGCAGGTCGTTCCCGCCGTCACCGTACGGACCAGAACCACCGTCGCCGGTTCGAACGGATGATTCAGTCCTCCCCGAGCGCCGACGGGTCACGTGCATCCCGCTGCCGGCAGGCGACTCATCGAACCATCGATAGGCGTCCGCGGTGCTGACCCGCGCCGCCGGCTGCGCGAGCACCACCCACGACCGTGGTCGGTCGGCCAGCGGAAACACGCGATCACCTCGCTCCACGCCGAGTGCCGTTCCCCCCCGAAGGAAGAATGGGACGTCGGCACCGAGCGACGAGGCCAACCGTACCAGTTCGACGCCGTCGAGACCGGGACACCAGAGCGCCGCACAGACGCGTAGGACGGAGGCGGCATCGCTGCTGCCACCGCCGAGTCCAGCCTGCATGGGAATCCGCTTCCGAATCGACACGCGCACGCCACTGACGGGACCGCGTCGTCCGGCCGCATGCCACACCGCCTCGGCAGCGCGCCACACCAGATTCATGCGGTCGGTTGGGCACCTGGGATCGTCACACGCGATCGCGAAGGCGCCCGGCTGCGACTCGATGGTGAGCTCATCGTGCAGCGCGACAGACTGGAAGACGGTGCGCAACTCATGATAGCCGTCTGGCCTGACGCCGAGAACTCGCAGCGTGAGGTTGATCTTGGCACACGCGCGGACGCGCACCGGCAGGCGCTGGCTCATCGCGGTGCCTCCCCCATCGGTCCCGCCTGGCGGAGTTCCTCGAGCGAGATCGGTGACAGCGTCGGTGGGACTCTCAGCGCGAAGACCTCTGTACCGAGCGTCGGATTGACTTCGACCTGGGAGAGCCGAAGGTGCAGATCGAATCGGCGAGCGTCATCAGCACTCGTCAGCCGAATCGTTCGAGGCAGATCGCCTTGAAAATCCGCATAGTCGGCGCGCCATCCACGCCCACCGCTCCCGTGGTGCACGAGCGCCACCAGTCGCCACACCCCGTTGGCCCGCCGCACATACGCCTCGTCTCCGTTCACAGTGACCAGGCGCCACGATGCGCCGAAGGCCCGGCCGGATTGCGGCTCGCCCTCGACGGTGCAGCCGGTCAGCGTCCGTCGCAGATCAGTCGGGTCGAGCGGAACACCCGCGACGGCCTCGAGTACACTGGCCGGATCGCCATGAGGCAGCACGCGCTGGTCGCGCGGCAGGAGGAGTGTCGCGTCGCCCTCGTGTGCCGCGTAGATGAACAGTGACGCGCCGAACGGAGCCGCGGCGTCGAGCAACGCGGAGGCGGGCGCGGCGACGCCAACGAGCACGCGCCCGCGCAGGCGCTGTCCGGCCGCCGTGCCTCTGACCGCCATCTCGGCGGTGAGCGAGGTCACGTTTCGGCACGCGGTCACCGCCGCACCGAACGCGGACGCAGCGTCGGGCGCCGGCTCGCCGGGCCCGCTGGGGAGATGCTGCCGGGCCGCACCACATCCGCTCGCGACCACGCCGCACACCGCCAGGATAGCGACGCGTTCCGCTCCTCGCCGGCGCGCCGTGCGCGCCGTTGAGAGCCGACTCATTTCTTTGGAAGCTTCTGCCGGGCGGACCTGATCTTTCGATCGACCGACCCGCGATCGATTTCGTCCGCATCGCCTGACAGGGCTCGGGTCCAGGCTTCGATCGCGTCTTGGAAACGACCCAGCTTGAAGAGCACGTCGCCGTAGTGATCCTGGATCACGGCGTTGCTCGTCAACTGGCTCGCCGCGCGTTTCAGGTTCTCCTCAGCCAGGTCGAGTCGGCCATCCTTGAAGTACGCCCACCCGAGGCTATCGAGGTAAGAGCCGTTGTTTGGTTCGATCTCGAGCGCCCGCTTGATGTACGTCACCGACTCGTCGAGCCGCTCGCCTCGCTCGGCGAGCATGTACCCCAGGTAGTTCAGCGACGGCGCGTGCTCCGGATCGCGCTGGATCGCCTGCTTGAACGCCGTCTCGGCGTCCCCGTAGCGCTTCTGTTTCTCCAGCACAGCGCCGAGCTCGAACGACGGATTGGGGTCCACGGGGAACTTCGTCTGCGCGTCCTGGAGCACACGAACCGCTTGCGGCCCTCGGTTCGCATCGACGTACGCGCGCGCGAGCATCAGATGCGCGTCGGCATCATCGCCTTCTGTCTTGAGCAGGTTCTCGAGGATCGCCAGCCCCTCATCCACCTTACCGCTCTGCCGGAGCGCCTGCGATTCGAGGCGGGCGAAGCGCAACTCTTTCGGATGCGCGGCGCGGGCCGCTCGGGCAAGATCCACCGCGGCGCCATAGCGCTTGGCCGACAAGTTCGCTTGAATCAGGAACCCGGACACGGTCGAATCCTGCGGAGCGAGCTTCTGAGCCTCCTCGAAGGCGGAGATCGCCTCGAGGTACTTGCCCAGCTGCAAATACGAGAAGCCGACGTGCGGCAGCAGAAGCCCGAGCGGAAACGCCGAGTTCTGGCCGGACCGGAATTGAGCCACCGCCGGCACCAACGCGTCCACGACCGCTTGATACCGCTGCCGTTGCTCCAGCACCTCGGCGAGCGCGGTATAGCCTCGCGGGTTCCGCCCATTCTGCGTGATGAGTCGTCGGGCGGCGTTCTCCGCGTTGTCGAACTCGTGGGTCAGTCGTTCAGCGGTCGAGAGCAGGAAGAGGGCGCGCTCATCGGTGCCGCGCATCTGAATCGCTTCGCGTAGCGCGCCCCGGGCCTTGGCGACATTGTCGGCCCCCCCAACGTTCAAGAGCATCGATGCGTACCGCACGCGCAGGTCGAAGCTACGCGTCGAGACGCGCAGCGCCTCTTCGTACGATCGCGCCGCCTCGGACCACTTCTGCTCCCGGCCGTACAGGTCGGCAAGCGTCGAATACAGGCGGGGGTTGTCGGGCGCAGCCTGCTGCAGCCAGGCGATGGCGTCCGCCGTCCGGCCTGCGGACACATACGCATCCACGAGCAGCCCCGGTCCGTCCTGCCATCCCTCCTCCTGCTGAACGAGCTCGGTCAGAAGCGGGATCGCCCTGTCGTATTGGCTGCCAAGGACGTACAGGCGCGCGAGCATGGCTCGCAGGTTGGCGTCGGCCTGCAAGCCCGCTCGATCGGCGGCCGCCTGCTCGAGATGGGAAATCGCGCTCTTGAGATAACCCAGCCGCGCGTCGCGCTGTCCCTTGGCGTCGGTGGCTGCCGCGGCGAACAACGTGCCAAGGACGCGGTGCGCGTCGCGGTTCGTCGAATCGATCTTGAGGGCTTGCTCGGCCGCTGCCGTCGCCTCCTCGGCGCGGTCCATGTCGAGGTAGAGGTCCGCAAGCGCGGCCGGCAACTCGGCCGAGCTCGGGTCGAGTGTCATGGCGCGCTTCAACGCCGCCACGGCGGCGTCTCGCTCTCTTGCCGCGTCGAGTCGCTGCGCCAGCAGATACTGCTCGTACGCCTCGGTCTTGGGATCGGTCGAGCGCCCCGCCTGAGGCGCAGCCGATGGCTTCGTCTGCGCTGCCGCGGTCAGCGGGAGGATGCCGAGCAGCACACCAAGACAGGCGACTCGGAACGGAACCATCATGGCCGAATTGTTCCACAAATGTCGTCGGGTGTCATATAGTGCTGCCATGTCCGTCGACCAGGAATTGCTGGAAATTCTGGCGTGTCCGCACTGCAAGACCGCGGTAGTGCTCGTGAAGGACGGCACCGCGCTCAAGTGCGACACGTGCAAGCGGGTCTACCCCATCAAGGACGACATCCCGGTCATGCTCCTGGAAGAGGCGACCGTCGAGCCCTGACAGGCTCGGACGGCCCTCAAGCATGCGGATTCTCGTCGTCCGGCTCCGGGAGATCGGGGACGTGGTGTTCACGACACCGGGCGTGACCGCCCTCCGCGCCCGCTTTCCCGACGCCTATCTGGCCTACCTCGTCGAACCCCACGCCGCGCCCGTCGTCGCGGCGCACCCGTCTCTCGATGAGGTGATTGTCGCTCCCGCTCGTTCGGCCCTCCCACGTTGGCAGCGTCTAGGCGCCGACTACGGGCTGATCCGCGCGTTACGCCGGCGCCGATTCGATCTGGTCATCGACTTCCACGGAGGCCCCCGCGCCTCACTGATCACGTGGTTGACGGGGGCGAGAGAACGGGTCGGGTACGATGTCGCCGGCCGAACCTGGATGTACACCCGGGTCGTCCACCGTCCCAGGGCGCTGCGAGCGCGTCACTCGGTGGAGAACCAGTGGGATTTGTTGACCGTGCTGGGCGTCGACCCGCCAGACCGGATCCGATATCCGGTCGCGATGACGGTTGATGCGACGGCGGCCGCAGACGTCGAGCGTCGACTGCACGACGCAGGCGTCCCACCGGATGCTCGTCTCATCGTGATCCACGTGAGCGCCGGCAATCCGTTTCGACGCTGGCCCATTGCGTCGTTTGCATCGGTGGCTGCCGCACTGGCTCGCGAGAGTGCCCGCAACTGGGTCATCGTGACCTCTGGCCCCTCGGAGCGCCAGGCCTCCACGCAGGTGATCGACGTCGCGCGCGCAGCGGTCGGCGACGAGCTCTCGCATCGGGTGGTGAACTGCGGTGAATTCTCGCTCAGAGAGGTGCGCGCGCTGTGCGAGCGAGCGGCCCTCTACATCGGTGGGGACAGCGGTCCGATGCACATCGCCTCGACGAGCCGCGTACCGATGGTGAGTCTCTACGGGCCAACGTTGCCGGCGCGATCGGCACCCTGGCGACATCCCCGATGGTCGGCTGAAGCCGTGGAGGTGACCGAGCTGCCGTGCCGGCCCTGCGATCAGCGTGTCTGCATCCCGGGCGACTTCCGCTGCCTGACGGGGATCACGCCTGAGGTGGTGGTCGACGCCAGCCGGCGAGCCCTGGCCGCCGGTACCCATACCGCCGGGGATGCGGGTACAATCAGCGGCGTTCATGAGCAAGGCTGACGCGCTCAGTGCGGCACCGCCCGACTTCTCCATTGTCACCCGCCTCGAACGCGCGGGGCTCTTAGCGACGCTCGGAATCGCCGGAGCCCTTCAACTGTCCATTGCGCTCGCCCAGTCGCTGCTGGCGCTCGCCGTGGTCTGCTGGCTCACCGTGACGATTGTGAAACGCGAGGCGTTCCAGGTGCCCCGCTTCTTCTGGCCACTGGCCGGCCTGGCCGCAGTGACGCTGGTCTCGGCGGGGCTCTCGCCAGATCCGCGCGTCAGCGTCGCCGACACGAAGCAGCTCCTCCTGTTCCTGATGGTGCCGTTGACGTATCGCTTCGTTCGCGGAAACAGCGGCGCAACGCTCTTGCTCGTCGTGGTTTCCGTGGGTGCCGCCAGCGCCGCATTCGGCATCGTGCAGTACGGCATCCTCCACTACGACCACCTCGGACAGCGGCCCCGAGGGACGCTCGGCCACTACATGACCTATTCGGGTCTGCTGATGCTCGTGATCGGTGTTGCGTTGGCCCAACTGCTCTTCGGCAAGCGCGATCGGACGTGGGCCGCGCTCGTCATGCCGGCACTCGCTGTCGCCGTGGCGCTCACCTTCACGCGCAGCGCGTGGGTCGGCGCATGCACGGCCGCCGCTACGCTCCTCGCGCTCAAGGACTTCAGGCTCATGGCTGTCCTCCCCGTCGTCGCGGCCCTCTTCGTGGCCACCGCCCCCGCGTCGGTTACCGCCCGCTTCGCGTCCATCTTCGACCTCGAGGATCCCACCAATCGCGACCGCGTGGCGATGGTTCGAGAGGGCGAACGGATGATCCGTCAGCACCCCTTCTTCGGGGTCGGACCGAACATGGTCGAGGTGGTGTACGAGATCTATCGGGATCCAAACGCGGTCGAGACGATCAATCCGCACCTGCACAATGTGCCGATGCAGATCGCAGCCGAACGCGGCCTGCCGGCCCTCGGGCTCTGGCTTGCCTTCGTCGCCCTCGTCATCTACGACCTTGGCCGCGGCTTCCGATCGGGTCGGTTGCCCGCTGTGAGCGCGGCAGCCGGACTCGCGGCCATGGTCTCGATGCTCGCCGCCGGGCTCTTCGAGTACAACTTCGGCGACTCAGAGTTCCTCATGCTCCTGCTGCTGCTGATTACGGTTCCGTTCGCCGCCAGTTTTCCCGCGACCGACCGCGCTCCCGCATGACGTTGCCGCCGCTGGAGCCCCGACGAGCGCGCGAGCTCATTCGAGCGCTTCGCGGCCACCGGGTTCTGGTGATCGGCGACGTCATGCTCGACCGTTTCATCGTCGGGCGGGTGACGCGGATCTCCCCGGAGGCGCCGGTCCCGGTCGTCCAGTTTCGATCCGAGTTCACGCGCCTGGGCGGCGCCGCGAACGTTGCGCACAACCTGGCGGCGCTCGGTGCCGAGGTAACCCTTGTGGGTGTTGTGGGGTCGGATGCCGCGGCGGAGCGGCTGACGCGGCAACTGCTCGAGTCTGGCGTCAGCGCGGCCGAGCTCGTCACCGATCCGAGCCGTCCGACGACCGAGAAGGTCCGCATCGTGACGGATCACAATCAACAAGTGGCTCGCGTGGACTATGAGCAGGATGCCGAGGTCAGCGGCGATGTCGAGCGTGAGCTCCAGCAGCGGATCGCGCGAGCGGGTTCGCTCGCAGCCGTCGTGCTGGTTTCGGACTACCTGAAGGGGGCCGTCACCGACCGAGTGATGGAGACGGCGCGCACCCGAAAGGACGCACGCGCAGCCCTCATCGTGGACCCGAAGATCCCTCACTTGGATCGCTATGCCGGCGCCACGCTCATCACGCCGAATCATCACGAAGCCGAAGCCGCGACGCTTCGCCAGATCCGCTCGCACGACGATGCGAGAGACGCGGCAGCGGCGTTTCGGACGCGCACGCGGTGCGAGGCCGTTCTCATCACACGCGGAGAGCACGGCATGTGGCTGTCCACACCGGACTCCGAAGGAGCGATCGCCGCGGTCGCGCGTGAGGTCTCCGACGTCACGGGCGCAGGAGACACGGTGGCCGCCACGCTCGCGCTGGCGCTGGCTGCCGGCGCGTCCCTGGCGGAAGCCGCGATCCTGGCCAATCAGGCCGCCGGCATCGTCGTCGGCAAGTTCGGACCGGCGACGGTCCTCGGCGACGAGCTCCTGGCCGGTTTCCCCGTCAGTGCCTGAAGTGCCGGCGACCGGTCAGGACCATCGCCAGCCCATGCTCGTCCGCCGCGGCAATCACCTCGGCATCGCGCACTGACCCACCTGGGTGCACGACGGCGGTGGCTCCTGCGTGCGCGACGGCCTCGAGGCCATCGCTGAACGGGAAGAAGGCGTCCGAGGCCGCCACCGAACCAACCAGCGGCCTGTCTGCCGTCCGAGCACCAGCCGAAGGCGCCGGACCCGGACTTGCCGTAACGGCCGGGAGAGCCCGAGCGGCCTGCGTCGCCTTCATCACCGCGACGTTGACCGCGTCCACGCGGCTCATCTGCCCGGCCCCGATGGCCAGGGTGCGCGACGAGTCCGTGAAGATGACGGTATTCGATTTCACGTGCGCGCAAATCCGCCACGCGAATCGAAGGGCGGTCCACTCGTCGGCCGTGGGCTGTCGCTTGGTCACCACGCGAAGGTCCGGCGGCAGGGCGCTCGCCGTCCATGGCGTCTGGGCTTCAGCCACGCGATCGCGGGCCTGAACGAGCACTCCTCCCAGAATCGATCGGACCTCGGGGCTGGCGTCGGTCAGGCCGAACGCCGCGGCCTTGAACAGCGAGAAGTCCGCAACGACCACGCGCATGTTCACCTTCTTGGCGAGGATCTCGCGCGCCGCAGGGTCCACCGACGGCGCGATGACCGCTTCGATGAACGTCGACACGATCGCACGGGCGGTATCGACATCAAGGGGGCGGTTGAGAGCCACGATGCCGCCGAACGCGGCAAGCGCGTCCGCCTCGCGGGCACGGACGTACGCATCGGCCGCTGACGAGCCAAGGGCGGCGCCGCAAGGGTTGGTGTGCTTGATGACGGCCGCGGCCGGTTCCTCGAACTCGAGCACGATCCTCGCGGCGGCGTCCAGATCGAGAAGGTTCGTGTAAGACAGCTCCTTGCCCTGAAGGATCTGCGCCCCTCCGAATCCGGCCGATCCTATCAACGCCGAGGAGATGCCGCCCGAGTACCATGCCGCCGGTTGATGCGGATTCTCGCCGTATCGGAGATCGCGGACCTTGGTCAGCGTCAGGAAGTGGCTCGCCGGAGCCCCCGTGGCGTCCGGCCGCGAGAAGGTGTAGCCCTCGACCGTGATCGTCTTCAGCGCAGCAGTGATGGCGGCGTCGTACGCCGCCGTGTGCGCAATCGCCTTGCGCATCAAATCGAACCTGAACGGTAAAGAGGGCGTCGTATCGAGCGCGTGGAGCAGCGCCGGGTAGTCCCCTGGGTCCACTACCACCAGGACGCCCCGAAAGTTCTTGGCCGCCGCCCGCACGAGCGACGGACCACCGATGTCGATTTCTTCGATGAGCGCATCGAAGGGCGTGGCTGGATTCGCGGCCGCCTTCACGAACGGATAGAGGTTGACGATGACGACGTCGACGGGCGAAAAGCCCTGCCTGGCCAGCGCGGCGAGGTCGTCGGGACGGTCGCGGCGGGCCAGAATCCCGCCGTGCAGAGCCGGATGGAGCGTCTTGACCCGACCGTCCATCATCTCTGGGAAGCCGGTGACATCGGACACATTGGTGACCGTGAGGCCAGTCTCGCGAAGGGCCATGGCCGTGCCCCCCGTGGAGACGAGCTCGAAGCCGCGGGCGGCCAGCCCTCGACCGACGTCGACGATCCCTGTCTTGTCAGACACACTGAGTAGCGCTCTTGGCATAACGGCTGAAGTCCAGTATTATCGCCAGGACGCCGGGCGGGCCTGGCGCCGTAAAGGGAAGGGCCGCACACGCGGCCTTTTTTTATGCTCCGGCACCACGATCGATCGCCGGGGTTGGTTCAATGACGCGGCCGACGCTGTCGTCACAGCACGCAGGAAGAAGAACGATGCGCATCACAGGCAAGGTCAAGTGGTTCAACAACGCCAAGGGATACGGCTTCATCGAACGGGACGGTGGAAGTGACGTGTTCGTCCACTACTCGGCGATCCAGGGCGACGGGTTCCGTTCGCTCGAGGAGGGCCAAGCCGTCGAGTTCGAAATCGTTGACGGTCCGAAGGGCCCGCAGGCCGGCAACGTCACCAGGATCTAACCTCCCTCGTCCAGCCTGAGGCCGGGCGCCGCAGGGCGCTCGGCCTCCTGCGTCTTCTCCAAGCCTCGCCGAACCCGGCCTCCGCACAAGCTCAGGCGGGCAGGCTGACTCAACCGTTCCGGCCTCGCTACTTCCCGGTCTTCAGATCCTTTGCCGTGAACGCTACTTTGCCGTCTTTCACGGCCACGCGGAACGCCACTTCCTCGTTACCAGTGGCCTTCAGCTTGGTCACCTGTGTCTTCACGAGTTCGGCGAACTTGTGGAATGGCACAGCCTCTTCCCCAACCGACTGGCGGGCCTGCACCAGAGAATCGTAGAGCTGGTGCAAGTTGTCCATCTCCTTCATCGGATCGCGAAACGACGCCACGTGCATTACCCGCGACCCGGGTTTCGTGTCCGCCGGCGCGCCCCGCTTCTGCGCGAACGGGCCGGCCCGGCCCTCCTCCCGGGCACGGAGCGCGCGGTCCCACAGATCGACGAGCGTGCGAAAGCGTGATTGGATGGTCTGAAATCGAAAGCGTTCACCCGTGTTCTGGATGTGCCGTCGATCGTGCTGCTTGACCAGCGCCTCGACCTTGCTGCGGGTCTCCCACGGCGGACGCGGTAGCCGACCAGCGAAGTACTGGTTGTACTCGGTCTCCAGCTTCTTGAGCTCGACTTCGAGCCTCTGCAGCTCCCGTTCGAATTCGCTGATAGGCACGGCCACTCACCGGGCGAGCACGAGCCACACCAACGGAAGCCATAGCTCCCGAGCGAAGGGGACTGGCCGATCGTCAATCAGCACTTCGGTGGCGTCGGAGACACCGACGATTTGGAAGAGATCCCGCAGCGCAAGCGCGTCGGCCGAGAAGAATCGAGCGCGGTAGCGCGTTGCCTCGCCTCGGCCTGTTTCGCGAAACTCGGCGGCCGCACGCGCCAGCTCCAACGCCCGGGGAAAATCGGGCAAGTCAAGCTGAGGGAAGACGAGGGTGATGGAGAAAGCCCGGGCCTGCGAGCCGAACAGCGCCTCCTGCAACTCGGGATCGAGCGCCGCAAGCTCCTCGTCGGTCGGCTGCTCGGAAAGCTCGGCATACGGCCAGAAGCGCTCCAGCGGCCGATACTTGGGCACGTCAGCGGGCATCCGTCAGATGATACCGCTGACCGAAGCGGCTGCCCACTCGAGTACGCGAGTGGGCAGCACACCGAGGTAGAGGATGATCAGCGCCGAAATCACGATCGCGGCGCCCGCCAGTTGAGGGACGGCGGGGAGCGTCGTACGGGTGTCGGCGTCAGGAGCCGACATGTACATCATCACGATGACTCGTAGGTAGAAGAACACGGACACGACACTGGTCAGAACGCCGATGATGGCCAGCCAGACGTAACCCGCATGAATCGCGGCGGCAAAGACGTACCACTTCGCGATGAAGCCAGCCATCGGTGGAAACCCACCGAGCGATAACAGGAAGAACGTCATCATCAGCGCAAGCGTCGGGTGCGTGCTCCAGAGGCCCGCATAGTCGGTGACGCGGTCGTTCGCCTGATCGCGTGTCTCGAGCACGCTGATGATGCCGAAGGCACCGAGGTTGGTCACCGCGTACACCAGCAGGTAGAACAGCACGGCGCCCTTGGCCGTGTCGTTGCCCGAGACCAGCGCCAGGAGCAAGTATCCGCCATGCGCCACGCTGGAGTACGCCAGCATCCGCTTGATGCTCGTCTGCGCGACGCCGACCACGGTTCCGAGGATCATCGTAGCGGCGGCGAGCACCCAGACGATCTCGCTCCATCCGCCGATGAGCGGCTCCAGCGCGGACAGGAAGACGCGGACAAACGCCGCGAACGCGGCCGCCTTCACGCCCGTGGACATGAAGCCGGTCACCGCGGGCGGCGCCGCCTCGTAGGCATCCGGCGTCCACATGTGGAACGGAACCGCCGACACCTTGAAGGCGAACCCGACCAACAGCAACCCCACTGCCAGAATCTGCAGGGGCCCTGACGACGTGGCCTGAGCGGCCATCAGCGTACCGACGCGGTCTAAGTGCGTGCTACCCGTCAGCCCATAGACGAATGCGATGCCATACAGAAAGAAGGCCGACGAGAAGCCACCCAAGAGGAAGTATTTGAACGCACCCTCGGCTCCCATCTGCGAGTCCCGGCGGATGCCCGTCAAGACATATATCGCCAGGGACAAAACCTCGAGCGCGAGAAAGATGACCAGGAGGTCGGTGGCCGTCGCCATCAGCATCATGCCGGCCAGCGAGAACAACATCAGCGCGTAGTACTCACCGCGAGGCAAGCCTTCGCGCTCGACCGTCGGCGCTGAAATCGCGAGTGAGAGGAGGCCCACGACAATCAGAATCGCGGTGACGAAGAGCCCGAAGTTGTCAGCGGTCACGACCCCGAAGCTGGTGGCGTGTCGGTCCCACAACAGCGCCGTCGACACGGCGGCACCGATGAGTCCCACCACGCCGAGCGGGCCGATCGGCATCGGTTCGCCCTTCTCTCGAAATGCTTCGGCCACCATCGCGGCAAAACCAGCCGCCGTGACACAGAGCATCGGAACGATGGCGTGAAACGACGCAAACATCTCAGCGCTCCACACCGCGTGCCGCCAGGGGCGAGGCTGATGGAACCGGGACACGAGCGTGCACCTCACTGTTCACGTGCACGCGATCCAGCATCCGCTCTACCGACGGCGCCATCGGTCGCAGGAAGAGGTTGGGAAACATCCCCATGATCACGCACAAGGCGATGATGGGCACCAGGACGACGCTTTCGCGCAGCGTCAGGTCGTGGAGGGTCGCGTTCTTCGGATTGGTCATGGCCCCGTAGTTCACCCGCTGGAACATCCAGAGCATGTAGGTGGCCGACAGAATCACGCCCGTCGCCGCCACGACGGTGAGGGTCCGATGGCGCGCGAACGCGCCCAACAGAATGAGGAACTCACCCACGAACCCGTTCAAGCCTGGCAAGCCGATCGAGGACAGCGTGATCACGAAGAACGCGGCGACCAGCCGCGGCGTCACCTTCTTCAACCCCCCGTACTCCGAGATCAGGCGGGTGTGTCGGCGATCGGACAGCATGCCGACCACCAGGAACAGGCCACCCGTGCTGACGCCGTGGTTCAGCATCTGGTAGACGGCGCCCTCAACCCCTTGCGTGTTCAACGCCGCGATACCGAGCACGACGAAGCCGAGATGGCTGACCGAGGAGTACGCCACCAGCTTCTTCATGTCCGGCTGCACCATCGCCACGAGAGCCCCGTAGATGATCCCGATGACCGCCAGCACCGCCAGGTACGGCGAGAGCGCCAATGCCGCGCCGGGGAACAGGGGGAACGCGAACCGCACGAGCCCGTACGTGCCCATCTTCAGCAAGACGCCCGCCAGGATCACCGACCCGGCGGTGGGCGCCTGGGTATGCGCGTCCGGGAGCCAGGTGTGGAACGGGAAGAGCGGCACCTTGATGGCGAAGGCGAGCGCAAAGGCCAGAAACAGCCACACCTGGAGATTCTCGGCGATCCGGAGCTCGTACATCCGCCGCAGGTCGAAGCTGTAGCTGCCGAATTGCTGCTGGTGCATGACCGCCAAGGCCAGGATCGCCAGCAGCATCAGCACGCTGCCCGCCATGGTGTAGAGCAGGAACTTGATGGCGGCGTAGATGCGGCGGTCGTACCCCCAGATCCCGATCAGGAAGTACATCGGGATGAGCATGGCGTCCCAGAACACGTAGAACAGGAAGAGATCGAGAGACACGAAGACGCCGATCATCGCGCTCTCGAGCAGCAACACGAGCATGCAGAACGCGCGCGTCTTCTGATGAACCGATTCCCAGGAGCACAGCAACGCAATCGGCGTCAGAAACCCGGTCAGGACAACGAGCAGCAGGCTGATGCCGTCGACGCCGATGGCGTAGTCGATACCGAACATGGGAATCCAGGCATGGCGTTCGACGAACTGGAACTCCGCCGATGTCGGCACGAATTGGTTCCAGAGCCACAATGTCAGGCCGAACACCACGAGGGAGACGGCCAGAGCGACCTTTCGGACCTTCGGCGCCTGCGCTTCGTCGTCGCGGAACGCGAAGAGCAGCAAGGCGCCGATGACCGGCAGCGCAATGATCGTGGTGAGCATGGGAAACGTCATGACCACAGGTACATGCCGAGGACCAGCACGGCGCCCAACAGCAGCGAGGCCGCATAGGTCCGGATGGAACCACTCTGGAGCAACCGCAGCACATCGCTCAGACCGCGGATGCTCCACCCCGTGCCGTTGACCGCCCCGTCAATCACCTGCGCATCCATGCGCTTCCAGAGGGCTTCTTCGGACGTGTTCTTGATCGGCTGGACGATCACGGCGTCATAGAGCTCGTCGACGTAGTACTTGTTTGAGAGCAACGTGCGTAACCCACCAGCACTCTGGGCCACGCGCTGGGACGCCGATGGGTTCGCGAGAAAGAAGTAATAGGCCGTGCCGATCCCGCCAAGCGCGATGAGCGATGAGACGATCATCAACGCGAGCTCGGTCGCAGTGTTCCCGGTCTCGTGACCCTCGCCCTGCCCTGGCGCACCATCCGGCTCCTCGTGATCGACGCCGGCCGGCTCCGTGACGGCCGCGGCGCCAGGCTCGCGCTCCGCGTGAGCGGTAAAGCTCGGTTCGAGGTAGGCCTCGAGTCTGTTGGAGCCACCCAACGCATGAGGCAAACCGATATAGCCGGCGAGCACGGACCCTATCGCCAGGACAATCAGCGCGAGGGCCATGGCGCGCGGCGCGTCGTGCAGGTGGCCCGTGCGGTGGCCATCACCATCGTGCCCGCCCTGATCACGTCCGTGACCACCGGCATGCAGGTCGTGCCCGCTCGCGCCGCGTGAGGTCTCGGCCGCTGGCGCGGCTTGAGCATGAACCTCGGCAAGCGAGGGAGTCCACCGCTCGCCGTGAAACGTCAGGAACACGAGGCGGAACATGTAGACCGCGGTCAGGAGCGAGGTCAGGACGCCGACCACCCACATCACCGTGTGACCGTTCGAGAACGTCTTGAAGAGAATCTCGTCTTTCGAAAAGAAACCCGCGAGGCCCGGGACACCGGCGATCGCGATTGCGGCAATCAGAAACGTCCAGTAGGTGATCGGGAGATCCTTCTTCAGGCCACCCATGCGGGTGATGTCCTGCTCACCGCCCAGCGCGTGAATGACCGCGCCGGAGCCGAGGAAGAGACACGCCTTGAAGAACGCGTGCGTGTAGAGATGGAAGATGCCGGCTCCCCAGGCACCCACACCCATCGCCAAGAACATGTAGCCGAGCTGCGACACGGTCGAATACGCCAGCACACGCTTGATGTCGTGCTGCACGAGCCCGATCGTGCCCGCGAAGAACGCGGTCGCCACTCCGACGACCGCCACAATTTGCAGCGTCTCCGGCGTATGGCCGAACAGCACGGCGTTCCGGCCAATCATGTACACACCCGCCGTCACCATCGTCGCGGCGTGGATGAGCGCGGACACGGGGGTGGGACCTTCCATCGCGTCCGGGAGCCAGACGTAGAGCGGAATCTGCGCGGACTTTCCTGTGGCTCCGACGAAGAGCAAGAGCGTGGCGAGCGACAGCACACCGAATGAGGTCTCGACCGGCAGCGCCGCCACGTGCCGGGCGATCTCCTGGATCTCGATGGTCCCGAACTGGACCCACAACAGGAGGACCCCCAGCACGAAACCGAAGTCGCCAACCCGGTTGACGATGAAGGCCTTCTTGCCAGCATCGGCGGCCGACTTCTTATCGTAGTAGAAGCCGATGAGCAGGTACGAGCAGAGGCCGACGCCTTCCCAGCCGACGAACATCACGAGGAAGTTCGAGCCGAGCACGAGGACGAGCATGAACGCCGCGAACAGGTTCAAGTACGAGAAGTAGCGCGCGAAGTCCGCGTCCCGCTCGCCGTGCATGTACGCCGTCGAGTAGATGTGGATGAGCGACCCGATGCCGGTGATCACGAGGATCATCAGCGAGGACAGTGGGTCCAGCCGTAGCGTGAAATCCGCTTGGAAGGTCCCGGAGGTGATCCACGAGAACACCGTCTGCCCGATCACGCGCGACTCGGCGGACAACCCGATCAGCTGCCACACGGCCGCCAGCGAGATGCCGAAGGAGCCGAGCATCACCGCGCACGCCACGCCTCCGGACGTGCCCTTGGACAGCCGTCGGCCCACGCTGGCATTGACGAGGAAGCCGATGAACGGAAGCAGCGGGATCAGCAGCAGCACGGGCTCACCACTTGAGCATCGTGAAGGCTTCCGGGTTCAACGACTCCCGGTGCCGAAAGAGGGTAATGACGATCGCGAGCCCGACGGCGGCTTCCGCCGCCGCGACCGTCATGACGAAGAACACGATGATCTGGCCGTCGACGCTTCCGAGCGCGCGCCCGAACGCGACGAACGTCAGATTGACGGCGTTCAGCATGATCTCGATCGAGAGCAAGATCGTGATCACGTTGCGGCGCAGGAACACGCCCGCCGTTCCGATGGCGAACAAGACCGCCGAGAGAATCAAGTAGTGGGTCAGCGTCGGCATGCTGCCCCCGCCTCGCCGCGTCTGCGTGTCGCCACGCCCCGCGATCCGGTCATGACTTCTTCCCCGCTGGCTCGCGACGCGCCAGAACCACCGCGCCCACCATGGCGACGATGATGAGCACGGAGGTGACTTCGAAGGCGAACTGATACTCGGTGAACAGCACGCGGCCGATCGCAGAGACCGAGCTCACCGCGTCGGCCGCATCCGGATCGAAGCGTCCAGCACTGGTGATCCGGCGGAGCGCCCACAGGAGCTCCACGACGAACACGATGGCGAGCAGGGCACCGAAGAGCAACGGCCCGCTGCGCAGTCGTGCGGTGGCCGCGTTGATGGTCTTGAGCCGGGCGATGTCCTCCTCCGTGTCTTCGTGCGGCGCGTTAAGCAGCATCACGACGAACAGGAACAGGACCAGAATCGCGCCCGCATACACCACAATCTGCGTGACGGCGGTGAAGGGGGCGTCGAGCAAGACGTAGAGCCCGGACAGCCCTGCAAACGAAGCGATCAGCAGCAAGACGCTGTACACGGGGTTCCGCTGCGCGATCACGAGCAGCGATGCCACCACGGTGACAAGGCCGAACACCCAGAAGAGCAGCGCCTCAGAACCCAAAGTAGATCACCCACGCAGACGTCAACAGCAGGTTCACGACCGACAGCGGCAGCAGGACCTTCCAGCCGAACGCCATCAGCTGATCGTAGCGGTAGCGCGGCAGCGTCCACCGCATCCACACATAGAAGAACAGCAGGAAGCCTGTCTTGACTAAGAACCAGATCCACCCGAAGGACTCAGGGATCAGCGGTCCGTGCCAACCGCCCAGGAAGAGATCTGTCGTCACCGCGGACACGGTGACCATGTTCACGTACTCGGCCTGGAAGAAGAGCGCGAAGCTCATCGAGCTGTACTCGGTGTGGTATCCGGCCACCAACTCTTGCTCCGCTTCCGGGAAATCGAACGGTGCGCGATTGGTCTCCGCCACGCCAGCCGTCATGAAGATGAGCGCGCCAATCGGGTTCACGAAGATGAACCAACGCGGGATGAAGCCGAACCAGGCGCCGTCCTGGGCGTTGACAATCTCGGTCAACGACATCGAGTTCGCCATCACCAGGACGGACGCGAGTGCCATCCCGTACGAGAGCTCGTAGCTGATCATCTGCGCCGACGACCGCAGTGCCCCAAGCAGCGAGTATTTGCTGTTCGACGCCCAGCCGGCCAGCACGATGCCGTACACGCTCATCGATCCAATCGCGAAGATGACGAGCACGGCGACGTTCACATCCGCCACTTGGAGCTTCACCGGCTCGTCCAGCAGCCCGAAGAACGTCGTCTCGGCGCCAAAGGGCACGACGGCGAATGCCGCGAACGAACAGGCGGCGGAGATGGCCGGGGCGAGGTAGAACAGCCACTTGTCCGCCGCCGCGGGCCTCAGCTCCTCCTTGAAGATCAGCTTGATGATGTCGGCGAAGGGCTGCAGCAGCCCCGCATAGCCCACCAGGGTCGGGCCGTGTCGTTGTTGGAGCCACGCAGCGACCTTGCGCTCCACCCACACCATCGCCGCCGCCGACAGGAGCAGCGCGTGGAATACCGCGACCAGGATGACGACCTCGGCGACCACGGCCTGGTTCATGGCTCAGTGCGCCCCGATCGGCTGCCGCGCACGCCAGTCGGCGACGAGCGTGCAGCGGCCTTCTCGAATGTGCGCTTCGTACTCGTGGCGGAAATGCTTGAGGGTGGTTTGCACGGGCGTGATCGCGGCGTCACCGAAGGCACACAGCGTCTTCCCGCCGATCTGCGCGCTGATGCTGGCCAACAGATCGAGGTCGCGCATCTGCCCTTCGCCCCGTTCAATACGATGAAGGATCTTGTGCAGCCAGTCGGTGCCTTCGCGGCAGGGCGTGCACTTGCCGCACGACTCGTGACGGTAGAAGTGAAGCAAGTTCTCGGCGAGCCACACCATACACGTCGTGTCGTCGCACACGATGATGCCCGCCGAGCCGAGCAGTGAACCGGCCTTCTGGACGGCATCGAAGCTCGCGGGGACGTCGAGTTGCTCGGGCAACAGAACCGGTACGGACGACCCACCTGGGATGATGGCCTTCAGCGTCCGCCCCTCGCGGGCGCCGCCCGCATATCGCTCCCCTTCGATGAGCTCACGTAACGTGACGTGCATCGACGCTTCGTACACGCCCGGCCGCTTCACCTGCCCGCTGATGCAGTACAGCTTCGGTCCGCCGTTCTTCTCGGGACCCAGGGCGGCGAACCACTCCGCGCCGTTCTTCACGATGAGGGGGACGTTACAGAGCGTCTCGACGTTGTTGACGGCGGTCGGACAGTTATAGAGACCGACCACTGCCGGAAATGGAGGCTTGTTGCGCGGCTGAGCCCGCTTCCCCTCGAGTGACTCGAGCAACGCCGTCTCTTCACCAGCCTCGTACGCGCCCGCACCTCGGTGAATCCAGACGTCGCAATCGAAGCCGCTGCCGAGGATGTTTTTGCCGAGATAACCGGCCTTGTAGGCCTCGGCGATCTGCGCCTCGAGAACCTGCTGGACGTGGAGGAACTCGCCCCGGATGTAGATGTAGGCCACCTTCGCCCCGATCGCGTAACAGGCGATCGCGCAGCCCTCGATAAGCAGATGCGGGTTGCGCTCCATCAGCACGTGATCCTTGAAGGTCCCCGGCTCGCTCTCGTCGGCATTGCACGCGATGTAGCGAGGGTTCGGCGACTTCTTGTCCACGAACTGCCATTTCGTGCCCGTCGGGAAGCCAGCGCCGCCACGCCCGCGCAGTCCCGATGCCTTGACCATCTCGATGATCTGGTCGGGCGCCATGCCGAGCGCCCTCCGCAAGCCGGCGTACCCATCGTGCTCCACATAGAAGTCGAGGGTGTATCCGTTCGGCTTGCGCACGTCTTGGGTCAGCAGCGGTTCCATCAGCGCGATGTCTCCATTCCGTGCTTCGTCGCAGTCCCGCGTGCGGCGTGGCTCATCGTTTCTCCACCGCCAGATGACATCCCGTCAGCGCGGACTCACCGCGAGTCCGCAGACTATCGAGCATGTGCCCCACCGACTCGGGCGACACGCACTCGTGCCAGGCGTCGTTGACCATCACGACCGGCGCCCGATCGCACGCACCGAGACACTCGACCTCCACGAGGGTGAACGTACCGCTCGTGTCCGTCTCGCCGGGCTTGATGTGCAGCTTGGCGCACAGCTCCTCGGTGACGCGCTCGGCACCGTTGAGCGCGCACGACAGCGTGCGGCACACGTTCAGCACGAACCGCCCGACCGGCTTCGTGTAGAACATCGTGTAGTACGACACGACATCCTCCACGTCGGCTGGCGTGATCTCCAGGATCTCGGCGATGTGGCGCATGGCGTTCCCGGTAATGTACCCGTGCTGCTGCTGCGCCAGGTACAAGGCGGGCAACACCGCCGACCGCTTCCGGTCCGGTGGATACCGCGTCAGGACTTCGTCGAGCCTGGCGCGGCGCTCCGGCGTGAACGTGAACGGCGGACCCGGATCGGCCAGCGTGCGCGACGACTTGTGAAAGGTGGCGTCATACGCCATCTTAGGGTGAAAGCTCACCGGTCCACGTCTCCCATGACGACGTCGATCGAGCCGATGACGGCGATCACGTCAGCGATTTGGTTGCCAACGATCATCCGCTCCAACGCCTGGCACGCCAGGAGCGAGGGCGACCGCGCCTTCACCCGCCACGGTCGGTTCGTCCCGTCTGAGATGACGGTGAAGCCCTGCTCCCCACGCGGACCCTCGACCGGCACGTACGCCTCGCCAACCGGCACCGTGAACCCCTGGGAGTAGATGAGGAAGTGCTGAATGAGCGCTTCCATCTCGGTGTAGACCTTGTCCTTCGGCGGAGGCGTGATCCGCGGATCGTCGACGGCGTACACACCGTACGGCGTCACGCGGTCGAGCGCCTGCCGGACGATCTTCATGCTCTCGCGCATCTCGGCGAGACGCACCAGATATCGCGAGTAGACGTCGCCATCAGCCTGCGTCGGCACTTGGAACTCGTAGGCCTCGTAGCCCAGGTACGGGAAGGCCTTGCGAACGTCGTAGCCGACACCCGCGGCGCGCGCGATGGGTCCCGCTAGCCCGTAGGCGACCGCGTCCGCACCGGAGATGATGCCGACGCCCTTCGTCCGCTTCAGGTAGATCTCGTTGTTGGTCAGGAGATCCTCGTACTCGCCCAGCTTCTCGGACAAGCGATCGATGAACGACCGCACGGCTTCGTGGAAGCCGCGCGGCAGGTCTTCGCGCAGGCCGCCCACACGCATGTAGCTTGGGAACAGCCGGAAACCAGCGAGCATCTCGTTGATATTCAGAAGCAGCTCGCGCTCGCGGAAGCAGTACAACATCACCGACACGGCGCCCACTTCCATGCCGTGCGTACCCAGCCATACCAAGTGGCTGTTGATGCGCTGCAACTCGGCGATGAGCACGCGGATGTTGCGCACGCGCTCCGGTACCTCCAGGCCGAGCAGATTCTCGACCGAGAGGCAGTACGCCATGCTGTTCGATTGAGCGCTCAGGTAGTCCATTCGCTCGACGAGCGGGATCACCTGCACCCACTTCTTCTGTTCCGCCGTCTTCTCGATGCCGGTGTGCAGGAACCCGATGGTGGGCGCACAGGACCGGACGACCTCGCCGTCGAGCTCCAGCACGAGCCGCAGCACGCCGTGCGTGCTGGGGTGCTGAGGCCCCATGTTCACGGTCATCGTCTCGGTTCGAATTTCGGGCATCTGTCCTTTGACCCGCCTTCGCTCACCGCAAGTGCGACTAGGGCGCCCGTCGCGTGCAACAACGTCCGCTGCACGTCCTGTGCGCGCGCCACTGCCTTCACGCCATTCGGCGATCGACCGTTCGTCGTGATGCCGACCGCCGCGTCACCAGCGCGTCCCACGGCCTCGACCCGCCGCATGAACACGCGCGCGAGTATCGGCCACGGATCGCCATTGGCGCCCCTTGATGGAGCCGAATCATGTCCGTCAGCACGCCGCGGAGCACGTCGCGGTCGCTCGGCCCCACGTCAACTCCGCGTCAGGCGATCCCGCAACAGGTTCGCCCGGAACTCCTCCTCCGTCATCTGCATCGCCTCGGTCGTCCGCGGCTTCATCTGAATCTGGACCGGATAGTCCTTCCGCAAGGGATACCCTTCCCAGTCCTCGGGCATCAGCAGCCGCCGCGGGTCCGGGTGCCCGTCGAACACGACACCGAACAGATCCCAAATCTCGCGTTCGAGCCAGTTCGCGTTGGGCCACACCTCGGTCAACGTCGGCATCCGGGCATCGTCGCCCTGCACGCGCACCTTGAGGCGCAATCGGAGCCGGTGCTCGATCGACACGAGGATCAGCGTGATCTCGAAGCGCGGCTGGCGCGGCCACAGGTCGACGGCCGTCATCTCCGAGAGCAGGGCGAACCGCAGGTCCGGTCGATCCCGCAGCTCGCGGGCGACCCGCAGGATGTGATCGCGCGACACGTAGACAGTCGGATGCACGTCGGAGCTAGGAGCAATCTCCAACCCAGCATCCGGCGCGGCGTGCTGGAGCAAAGCGACGAGCGCGGTCGATTCCATCACGCCATCTTCTGCTGATCGATCTTGCGCTGGAGCTGAACGATCCCGTAGATGAGCGATTCCGGCCGCGGCGGGCATCCCGGCACGTACACATCGACGGGCACGACCTGGTCGACGCCCTGCACAATCGCGTAATTGTCGAACACGCCACCGATGGACGCGCAGGCACCCATCGAGATCACCCACTTCGGTTCGGGCATCTGATCGTAGATGCGCCGCAGCGCGGGGGCCATCTTCCGGGAGAGCCGACCGGCGACGATCATGAGGTCGGACTGCCGCGGGCTGCCGCGGAACACCTCGGCGCCGAACCGCGCGATGTCGTACCGCGAACAGCTCATCGCCATCATTTCGATCGCGCAGCACGCCAGACCGAATGTCACCGGCCAAACCGACGAGCGCCGCGCCCACTGCACAACGCTATTCAGCGTTGTCGTGATGACCGGGATTTCTGTCTCTTCGATACCCATCCGACCCTCAGGGCCAGGCTTCCCTGGCCTACCAGGCTTGCCTGGTCTATGTGGACTCGGCCCCCCAGTCGAGCACGCCCTTCCGCCACACGTAGACGTAACCGGCGAGCAGCAGCAACATGAACAACAGCACCTGCACGTAACCCGCCCAGCCGAGATCGCGGAGCGCCATGGCCCAGGGGTACAGGAACGCCACCTCGATATCGAACAGCAGGAAGATCATCGCCACCAGGTAGAACTTGACCGACTGGCGCTCGCGCGCGTCACCGACCGGCGGCATGCCGCATTCGTACGGCGCCAACTTTTCAGGGGTGGGCTTTCGGGGTCCGAGCAAACTGGACAACCCGAGCATCGTCACCGCAAATGCGATGCCGACGGCGATCATCAGACCGACTCCGACCCATCCTTGCATGACGTTAGTGGTGTGCCCCGTCTGGTCTCTTTAGGGTGAACTGCTGACGACGGATCAGCGGTGCGAGCTCGTGAAAGATTTCGCAAGGTCAATGCTATTCGACGCACCGGGCCAAGTCAACGGACCGACACTCGAGAAATGTGCAGAATTCTCGCCCCGAAAAACACGACAGGCCCGAACTCGACCGACGAGCACGGGCCTGACGGACACGCGGGCAATCCGTGCGAAAGACGCGACGCGAAAGCGCCCGCTACTTGGTCACGGTCACTGTGACAATACCGGTCGTCCAGCAACACACCTCGCCGCCACCACCGAACCCCGAGTAGTCGGTGACGATCGCGAGCAGCGCGTAGTCGCCTGGCTCGCTGAACGTGGCCGTCACCGCGCCCTTCCCCGAGAACGGTTCACCAACCTTGCCGCCCTTGAGCACGTCCAGTTTGGGCGCATCGCTGGGTTGGAAGGTCACCGGCCCTGGTCCCCGGAACTTCGTCCACAGAACCCCAACTGGCGGTGGCGGATTCCGTATCGGGGCATTCGTCCCGCTCGAGTACTTCGCGTCGTCATCGGCCCAGATGTTCAACGCGAGCGGCGTGGACACGGACGTCGTACGCCTCTGCACCGGCTTGGCCATCGACGCGATCGGTCCGGTAATCGTCGCGCCCTTCTCATCGAACCTGACGATGGGCGGACGGTTGCCAGCGCCCGCGTCCTCGCCGAACGGACTCACGTTGTAGTCCGTGTTCATGCGCAGCGGAATCGCGTTCGTGATGCCGTTGGCGACGATCGTCCAGGTCAGCTTCTGTTGCTTGGTGAAGTCTTTCGGCACCGTAACCGTGAACATGCCAACGTTCCGTCCCGCCAAGAAGTGAGTGGGCTGCCCCATGTCGGGACCGCCGGGCTCGATGCGATTGTTGGGACCAATGGGGATGTCGACCGCCTGCTCGGCACTCCGATTGAAATACCCGACCAAGAACGTATGGGAACCGTCGGCGTTGTCGAACCAGCCGTCGAACGCGCCGGTCACGCTACCACCGAAACGAATCTGCGGCGCGCTCGGCAACTGGGCTTGAGCCGAAAGGAATACGCTGCCGGCCAGCACGGCGGCGCACCCGCTCGCAACGAGGAGGCGCTTCATTGATGATGATCCAACCGATGATGATCCAACCGATGATGCTCGCGGTGATGATGCTTTCTGTGATGATGCTCTCTGACAGGGCGTTCGGACGGCGGACTGGTGTTGCGGGTGACGCACCTGGTCTGCCATGAGGCGGCCCTCGTCACGAGCCGCAACGCTCGTCGAGGGCCGCATCAGAGCCTCAAGCGGTTACTACTGTTGCTGCGTCGTCTGGCGGGGCACGTTGGGCACGCCCGGCTTACCGCCATGCCTGCTCAGCCAATCCTGGTACTCGGCGTCGGAGAGATAGACCACGTTCATCCACGCGTGCGCCATCTCGTCGACCGTGCGGTCGCCGTACCCGACCCACTGGTCCGGATCCGGATTGTTCTTATTCGCCTTCGTGTTGTCGTACCACGCGGTCACATGGATGATCGTGCCTTTCGGGAAGGCGGGGATGGCGTCCTCCGCATAAATGTAGTTGGTCATCCAGTTGAAGTTGAAGTTGTCGACGTGGCTCACGACTTGGGTCTGGCCGTCAGGCAGGATCGCCTCGACGAGCATCGCCTTGCCGCGCAGGTGGAAGTGCGGCTGGAAGTTCGTGATCAAGGTGTGCTCCTTGAGCACGGTGAAGCCTTCCGAGTGCGCGATCATGTTCGGCGGGATGTCGAGGTATGGGCCGTCCTTGCCGCGGCTCTTGATGCCCGTGAAGCCCACCAAGTAGCTCCGCTTCTTCGGCGCTTGCCCCTGTGGATAAAACCAGAGGCCGAGCTCGGATCCGCCCGCGATCTCCTCACCCACGGCGTGGATATGCTGGTCCCAGGAGATCTTCTCGCCTGGCATGACCAACTTCCCGGTCTGTTCCATGTAGCGGTCGTAGCCCTTGCCGATCGCCCACTCCATCAACATGGGCCGCCGGTTGACCGCGTCATCGGCCGTCAATTGCGTCGGCGATAAACTGCGGCTGTCCTGGATGCCCGTGTTGATCGCCTGCACGTTGTCCGGGTTCAACACCTGATACGCCACCGAGTGATGCAGGATCTTGCGTGCCTGGAGGTTGGTCGGGCGAATCTCAACCATCCGGATCCACCGCGGCTCGGTCAGCGGAATCTCGCTCATCGGTCGGTACCAGACGTCCTGGTGCTGCGCCGGCATCGTGTACTCGCTCGACCGGATGACCAGATCGGGAGGTCCGAACCCGTCCATCACACCCTGCCATTCGTTATTGGTCAGGAGCGCGACCGGCTTGGGCAGATCTTTCGGGTCGCCCTGCGGTGAGCCACCATCTACCCATCGCACGATCGTGTCGATCTGGTCGGGCGTCAGCGACATGTCGTTCTGGAACTTCTGCACGCCGACCGACTGATTGATGTGCCACGGGGGCATCTGGCGGGTCATCACGCGCTCCTTGATCGCGCGCGCCCACGGACGGGACTCCTGGAAGGTGATGAGCGACATCGGCGCGATGGAATTCGGCTGATGGCACTTCTGACACTTCGACTGGAAGATCGGCGCGACGTCCTTCGAGAACGTCGGTGTTTTGGCCTCAGCCGCCTGAGCTGGTGCCGCCAGCGCCAGCGTGACAACGCCGGCAGAGATCACTTGCCACCCCACGAACGCACGACCCGTCATGAACCCTCCTCGCCAGAATCCCGCGAAGCCCGCTGGGTCAAGCATACAACGTCGGCGATGGCCCTTGCCAATACGAGTTCGACTAGTCCGCAGCCTTCCCCACTTCCGCCATCCGGCGGTCCAGTTCAGCCATCGCTTGCACCAATTGGGCCTTTCGGCGCTCGTTTGCGCTCGTGGCGAGTTGCCGTTCCAGGTCCGTTTTGGCCAGCCTGAGCGATTCCAGGGCGCGGATTTGCGCGAGGTTACGCACCGTCTTGCCCTTGGCCGCCGCCCGCTCGCGCTCGAGATCTTCCATCCGTTCTTGAATCCGCCCGTCCGCGTCGATCAGTCCTTCGCCGGCGTCGCCCATGATTCAGCGGTCCTGCCTTGTAGGTCTCTGTGCTCGGGCCTGGCACGGAGCCGAGACCGGAGGGCGAGCATTATAAGATCGTCGCGTGTCGTCGCGCGGTGATTCCGACCCGCTCGCGCCCTTTCATCCGGCGGTCCGCCAGTGGTTCACCGGGGCGTTCGGGGCGCCTACACGCCCGCAGATTCTCGGTTGGCCGGCCATCGCTCGCGGCGAGTCGACGCTGATCCTCTCCCCCACCGGGAGCGGCAAGACCCTGGCCGCGTTTCTCTGGAGCCTCGATCGGGTGATGTTCGCGCCGGTCCCCGAGAGGGGGCGGGCCTGCCGGGTGTTGTACGTGTCGCCGCTCAAGGCGCTGGCCGTGGACGTCGAACGCAACCTGCGTGCGCCGCTCGCCGGCATCGCACGTGCGGCCGCTGCGCGCGGCGATCAGTAACTCACTCCCCGCATCGCCATTCGGACGGGCGATACGCCGGCGGATGAGCGCGCCCGTTTTCAGCGCGATCCGGCCGACATCCTCATCACAACACCCGAATCGCTCTATCTCCTCTTGACGTCACGCGCACGCGACGCCCTCGTCGGTCTGCACACGATCATCATCGACGAGATTCACGCGCTCGTTCCGACCAAGCGCGGCGCGCACCTCGCGTTGTCGCTCGAGCGCCTGACTGCCCGGTGTGGGACCCCGCCGCAGCGGATTGGTCTCTCGGCCACGCAGCGTCCCCTGGACGAGGTCGCGCGCTTTCTGGGCGGCGCCAACACGACGCACGTGCGTCCGCGTCTCTCCGCCGGTTGGACGACGCATGAGAGCGAGGCGGAGGTGCTCCGCGAGTTCAGCGATGGTCACACAGTAAGGTACCGACCCGTCACGATCGTCGACGCAGGCCAAAGAAAGCGCTGGCGCTTCGAGTCGAGGTGCCCGTGGAAGACATGGCACGGCTCGGCGCGGCCACGAGCACAGAAGACATCCCGAGCGGACCGGCGGCCGGCACCGAGACGCGGCCCTCCATCTGGACCGCGATGCACCCCCGCTTGCTCGAGCTCATCCACACGCATCGCTCCACACTCATCTTAGTCAACAGCCGGCGGCTCGCGGAACGGCTCGCGGGCGCGCTGAACGAGCTGGCCGGCGAGACCCTCGTACGGTCGCATCACGGCTCGCTCGCCCGCCCTCAGCGCACCGAGGTCGAGGATCTTCTGAAGGCCGGTCGAGTGGCCGGACTCGTCGCGACCTCGTCGCTCGAGCTCGGCATCGACATGGGTACGATCGATCTCGTGGTCCAGACCGAAGCGCCGCCGACAGTCGCCAACGGCTTGCAGCGCATCGGGCGTGCCGGCCATCAGATCGACGCCGTGTCGAAAGGCATCATCATCCCGAAGTTCCGCGGGGACCTCGTCGCGTGCGCCGCCGTCACGCGCGCTATGCGCGAGGGCGCCGTGGAAGCCAGCCACTATCCCCGCAATCCCCTCGACATCGTCGCGCAGCACATCGTCTCGATGACCGCCATGGACGAGTGGCGCGTCGATGAGCTCTTCCACACCGTCCGCCGCGCCGCCCCGTTCGCCGAGCTGGGACGCGGAGCCTTCGAAGGTGTGCTCGACATGTTGTCGGGTCGATACCCCTCTGACGAGTTCGCCGAGCTGCGGCCGCGCGGCGCCATCGCCAACGGGGGCACCATTCCGGATCGTGGACTCTACGGTGTGTTTCTCGTGGGTGCGCCTCCGGGCACCGGGCGCGTGGGGGAGCTCGACGAGGAGATGGTCTTCGAGAGCAGCCCCGGCGAGACGTTTCTGCTCGGCGCATCGACGTGGCGCATCGAAGACATCACACACGACCGCGTGCTCGTGTCGCCGGCCCCCGGCGAACCCGGGAAGATGCCGTTCTGGAAGGGGGATCGGGCAGGACGACCGCTGGATCTCGGCTTGGCCATTGGCGATCTGGTCCACACGCTGACGAGACTGCCGCCGCCCGCCGCGCTCGATCGACTGACGCGCGAGCACGACCTGGACACGCACGCCGCGGAGAACCTGCTGCAGTACCTGCGCGATCAGCGCGCCGCCGGCGCGCTCCCCGATGCGAGAACCGTCGTAGTCGAACGCGTGCGCGATGACCTGGGCGATTGGCGCGTCTGCGTCCTCTCTCCGCGTGGCGGACGCATTCATGCGCCGTGGGCCATGGCGGCCGTCGTCAAGATCCGTGAGGAGACTGGTGTCGACGTGGAGACCCTCTGGGGCGACGATGGGTTCGTCGTCCGGTTTCCGGACGTGGACACTCCGCCGGATCCGCGCCTGGTCCTGCCGGACCCCGACGAGGTCCAGTCGCTCGTCGTGCGACAGCTCGGAGCGACCGCGCTCTTTGCGGCGAAGTTCCGCGAGAACGCCGGGCGATCGCTCCTCCTCCCGAAGCGACGACCCGGGATGCGCGCGCCGCTCTGGCAGCAACGCAAGCGCGCCGCCGATCTACTGGCGGTGGCCGCTCGATTCGGGTCGTTTCCGGTCCTGCTGGAAACCTACCGCGAGTGTCTCCGGGACGTCTTCGACATGCCCGCGCTGGTCTCCACGCTGCGCGACATCCGGAGTCGAACGATTCGGGTAGCCACCGTCGACTCAGATGTCCCCTCGCCCTTCGCCGCCTCATTGCTCTTCAGCTACGTGGCGAGCTTTCTCTACGACGGGGACGCGCCCCTGGCGGAACGACGCGCCCAAGCGCTCTCGGTCGATCAGGCGCAGCTGCGCGAGCTCCTGGGTGACGCCGAACTGCGCGACCTGCTCGACCGTGACGCCGCCGAGACACTCGAACGCCAGCGCCAGCGACTGGATGCCAAGTATCACGTTCGGACTGCGGACGGCGTACATGATCTGCTGCTGTCGCTCGGCGACCTGGACGCGGCCGATCTGGCTCGACGGACGACCGGTCCCGATGTGGCGGGCTCGATTCGTCACCTCGTCCAACAGCGCCGGGCGCTGCTCGTTCGGATCTCCGGGCGCGAGCGGTTCATCGCAATCGAAGACGCCGCTCGTTACCGCGACGCCCTCGGCGTGCCCCTGCCGCCAGGCGTGCCGGAGGCGCTGCTCGAGCCGGTGCGCGACCCGCTGGGCGATCTCGTGCTGCGCCATGCGCGGACGCACGCGCCGTTCACCGCCGCGGAGCTCGCGGCGCGGTTCGCCTTGTCGCCTGCGGAGGCCGAGCGTACCCTTCGTCGTCTGACCGCGGATGGTCGACTGATCGAGGGTGAGTTCCGGCCTGGGGGCACGCGTCGCGAGTGGACCGACGCGGGTGTGTTGCGGCAACTGCGTCGACAATCGCTGGCCCGACTGCGACACGAGGTCGAACCGGTCGATCCAACCGTGCTGGGCCGCTTCGCCTCCCGCTGGCAGGGCATCGTCAAGAAACGCCGCGGCGCCGATGCCCTCCTCGACGTCGTCGAGCAGCTCCAGGGCGCCCCACTCGTGGCATCGTTGCTCGAGACCGAGATTCTGCCGGCGCGACTCGACGCATACGACGCGGGCGATCTCGATGCCGTGATGGCCGCCGGCGAGGTGGTGTGGGTGGGCCTCGAGCCACTCGGCGATCGCGACGGTCGCCTGTCGCTGTTCCTCGCCGACCACGTGGCCGACTTGCTCCCGCCGACTCCTGCCTCGCTCCCTGGCGAGGACGAGCGTGCCCGCGGCATTCTGGACTGGCTGAGCGGCCACGGCGCGTCGTTCTTCCAGGCGCTGCACGAGGGGGTCGGCGGCGGTTATCCCGCCCAGACCGTCGATGCGCTCTGGACGCTGGTCTGGAACGGCCGCGTGACCAATGACGCCATGCACGCGCTCCGCGCCTACACGCGGACCCGTACGAGGCCCCGCCGCGGCAGGCGCAAGGAGACCACGACATTCCGCTCGCGTCGGCAGGCCCCGGCGGCGGCCGAGGGACGGTGGTCGTTGGTGCCCGCGCGACGTGAGGCGGGACCACGTGCGCGACGGTCGAAAGCGGTTGCGTCGGTCAGCGACACGCGACGACTGACGGCGACGGCGCAGCAGTGGCTGTCGCGGCACGGGATCCTCACGCGTGAAACTGCTGCGGCGGAGGTGTTTCCGGTCGGGTTCAGCGCCGTGTACCCGGTGCTCAAGGCGCTCGAGGAGAACGGACGCATCCGACGTGGCTATTTCGTCGCGGGTCTCGGAGCGACGCAGTTCGCGCTGCCGGGGGCGGTCGACCTCCTGCGCTCACTTCGAGACGGCGGAGCGATCGCTGGCGAAGCGGTTGGCGAGGGCGCGGTGAGCGAAAGCGCGGTGGGCAACGACGCGGCGGAGGTTGTCGTGTTGTCGGCCACCGATCCCGCGAATCCGTATGGCGCGACCTTGAAGTGGCCACGATCTTCCGTCGCTGACGTCGGCCGCGGGCCGACGAGAACGGTGGGCGCGACGGTGGTGCTGGTGGACGGCGCGCTGGTGGCGTACCTGGCGCGCGACGATCGGATACTGACGACGTGGCTCCCGGACGCAGAGCCTCAACGGACGCGCGCGGCGCGCAGCGTGGCGAACGCCCTCATCGCGCGCGCCCGATCGGGCGACGAGGCGCCGCGCGGGATGCTCATCGAGGAAATCGACGGCGCACCGCCCGGCCCGCACGTGCTGGCACCGTTTCTGACCGAGGCTGGATTCATCTCCGGCGCACTCGGTTTTCAGCCGACGTACAGTCGGTCAACGAGTCCCCAGTCAGAAGTCGCACGGCACACGTCCGAGGTCGCCAGTCACGAGTCGACGGGTCACCTCGCCGGAGCTCGAAGCCCCGAGGCGGGTCGACCCCTATCCCGATTTGCGCGGCGCTCGCTGCGGCCGCCCGATCGTCACGAACCGGGAAAGGGGTAGGCCGTGCCAGGGGGCGACACGATCTTCCGTGCCGCGGAGACGCTCAATCGGGCGCTCACCGGGTATGTGGTCACGGCCTTCGAGTCGGTGTATCCGGCATTGACGCGGGTCGATGCCCGGCAGCCGCTTGCGGGCCGACGCGTCGAGTCGATACGCGCGCGCGGCAAGCATCTGCTCATGGCGTTCTCGGGCGATCTCGTCCTGCGCACCCACATGCGCATGCACGGCAGCTGGCATCTCTACCGTCCCGGAGAACGCTGGTGCCGTCCACGTCGCGATATGCGGATCGTCGTGGCCACGGATCGATTTCTCGCCGTCGCCTTTCTCGTGCCAGAAGCGGAGTTCCTCCAGGCGCGCGATCTCGATCGCCACACTCTGCTGTCTGCGCTCGGTCCAGACCTCCTGGAGCCCGCCTTCGACGTCGCTGAAGCGATGCTCCGCCTCCGCGCACACCCCGACGAGCCAATCGCCGACGTCGTCCTCAACCAGCGCGTCGTCGCCGGCCTCGGCAACGTGTTCAAGTCGGAGGTGCTCTTCGCGGCTCGCATTCACCCGCACGCACTCACACGCGATCTCATCGACAATCAGTTGACGTCGCTCTTGCACGAAGCGCGCACGCAGCTTCGCCTCAACGTGACGCCGCGCATGCGGACGTTGGCTCCCGTGCCGGGCCGACGCACCACCGGCAGCCTGTCTCCCTCGAAGGGCCTGTGGGTCTACGGCCGCGCCAACGAACCCTGCCGCCGCTGCGGCACGCCGATCACCCTGGACAAGCGCGCGCCCGACGCGCGCCTCACGTACTGGTGCCCCTCCTGCCAGCCGGTGACGGGTGAGAAGCGCTGAACTTCGAGAGCGGATAGGGAGACGCGAGCAGAGGACGAGAGTTGACGGCCGACAGACGACAGCCGCGGATGGCGCGGGGCCTGGCTCTCTGCTCCCTGTCGCGCCGGCGTCAGTTGTGAATCCCCGGCGCCTCGTGGCCGGTGCGGGCGACGTACTCGTCGTACGTGCCGGGGTAGAGATGCGGCTGCGCGTCGGTGCCAGATTCGCCGCCGAGCTCGATGACGCGGTTGCTCAGGCCGCGCAGAAACGCCCGGTCGTGCGACACGAAGATCATCGTGCCGTCGAAGGTCTTGAGCGCTTCGAGCAACATGTCCTTCGTCGCGAGATCGAGGTGGTTGGTGGGCTCGTCGAGGACCAGGAGATTCGGTGGGTCGAGCAGCATCCGCGCGATGACCAGCCTCGTCTTCTCCCCGCCAGAAAGCGCGCGAATCTTCTTGTCCACGTCATCCCCGGAGAACTGGAAGGCCCCGGCGAGGTTACGCAGAACGCCAGGCGATTCGTGCGGGAAGTCGTGCGTCAACTGCTCCTCGATGGTCGCGTCGGGGTCGAGCACGTCGAGTGCCTGCTGCGCGAAGTAGCCCATCTTCAGGCTGGCACCGAGCTTCACCTCGCCGCGATCTGGCGGGATCGCGCCCGCAATCATCTTGAGCAGCGTCGATTTGCCCGCGCCGTTCTTTCCCATCACGGCCCACCGCTCGCCGCGGCGTACGTGCAGGCTCAACCCATCGTGCACGACGCGTCGACCGTACGCCTTCGTCACCCCATCGAGCGCGACCACCTGCTCCCCTGAGCGAGGCGGTTGCCGGAAATCGAACTTCACGACGCGACGCTTCTTCGGCAGCTCGATCCTCTCGATCTTCTCGAGGGCCTTGACGCGGCTCTGGACCTGCGCGGCTTTGGCAGCATGTGCCGCGAATCGCTCGATGAACCGCTGCTCCTTCGCGAGCATCGCCTGCTGGCGCGCGTAGGCTGCCTCACGATTGGCTTCACGAATCGCGCGCTCGCGCTCGTAGAAATCGTAGTTGCCGGAGTACATCGCGATCTCGCCGCCGTCGATCTCGGCGATCTTCGACACGATTCGATTCATGAAGTCGCGATCGTGCGACGTCATGAGCAGCGAGCCCGTTCTCGACTTCAAGAACGACTCGAGCCAGATGATCGACTCGATGTCGAGGTGGTTGGTCGGCTCGTCCATCAAGAGCACGTCGGGATCGGCCAACAAGACGCGCGCCATCGCCACGCGCATCTTCCAGCCACCAGACAACGCCCCGACATCCCCGTCGATCCGCTCGTCGTCGAAGCCGAGTCCGAGCAGGACCTCGCGCGTGCGGCTCTCGAGCGCGTAGCCGCCCAGGTGATCGTATTCCTCCTGCACTTCTCCGAATCGGGCCAGAATTGTGCCCATTGTATCGGCCTGGCTCGGATCCGACATGGCATGCTGCAGCGCTTCGAGCTCGTGATGCAGCGCGCCCAGGCGGCCGCCACCGGCGATCGCTTCGTCGAGCACCGACCGGCCCGACATCTCCTCGACGTCCTGGCGGAAGTATCCGACGGTCATCTTGCGAGGCACCGACACGTCGCCTTCGTCCGGGTGCTCTTCCCCCGTGATCATCCGAAAGATCGTCGTCTTGCCCGAGCCGTTCGGGCCGACGAGGCCGACCTTCTCGCCGGGATTCAATTGGAAGGAGGCATCGACGAAGAGGACTTGACGACCGTACTGCTTGCTGGCGCCGGTGAACGCGATCATGGGGTCACGGTCACTCGGATGTCCGCGGCGTACAGCATCGTGCGATCGTGATCGCGCGCGGCCCACTTCATCAGGGTGGCCACGCTCTTCTGCACGACGCCTTCGAACACGGTCCGGCCGTCGGCGATCACGGTGATGGGCCTGGCGAAGTCGATCACGGCCGGCGAGAGGAGCAGCGTGAACGCCGCCACGCCGCGCGTTTGTGCGCGGAACTGATTTCCCTCCCGCCTGATGTCGACACGGCCGACCGGTGCGTTCGTGACGAAGATTGGCGACACGCTCCGCATCAGCGAGGGTCGATACGTGCCCTCCAGCTCCACCATCCGATCCCCTCGCGAGACGACGAAACGCAGGTTGTCGCCGGGCTGGAAGATGGAGAGGAATTCAGTGAGCTCGACTCCTCTCGGTAGCGCACGTCCATTCACGCTCTCGACGACGTCCCCCGGCTGGAAGCCGAAATCGAGCGCGTTCGATCCCGGCAACACGGACGCCACGCGCATGCCAACAGAACGCAAGCCAAAGTTCGGTTCCCGGCCCCGGTCCAGATTGTTGATGTCCGGCAGCTCCTCGCTCGGCCGTAGCGATCCCAGCTTGTCGATCACCAGCCAGTGCGCGCGATTGCGCGTCGTCGGGTCGTCGGTCGTCCAGGTGAGCGTCGGCGGATGCGGCTCGCGAGGATGTTCCGCCACGAATGACTCGTACGCGGCCTTCAGCTGTGGCCACCACGCCGTGTTGTGCCCGGCCTCGGGCTGCGGACGGTAGTCCACCGAGAGGCCACTCTGCTTGAAGCTGGTGATGAAGCGATCGACCCGTGAGGTCGGATAGAGGTGATCCTGACCGCCGTTCACCACGAAGAACGGCTTGTTCGTCATGTTGTGGGGGAAGAGCGCGCCGCGGATGCCAAGGTCACGATTCCTCAACACGAGAACGAACCCGTTCAGCGGAAGAAAGCTGGCGAACGGGGTGGTTTCGCGCATCGCGAAGAAGTAGGTGGCGGTCCCGCCGTCGGACACGCCAGACAGGACGATGCGATTCTCATCGACATTGTAGGTACGCTTCACGCTGTCGAGGACCGCGGCCACGTTCTCGATCTGACTCGTCTCCCACCACTGCGCGTCGGCCCACGACTGCGGCAGTACGTAGATCTGCTCGGCGCCCGCGAGCGCGCCACTCGAGCCGTCACCCCGAGGGCCCGGCTCCGGTCGCAGAACGCCGCCGTGCAACTGGACGCGGACCTGATAGCGCTTCGCCGGGTCGTAGCTCGTCGGCACGTCGAGCGTGTAGGGGAACTCTCTGGCGGACGTGCGGCGGGACAGCTTCACGACACCCCTGGGAACGTCTGCGGAGTACGGCCGGCCCCGCTGAAGCCGCGCATACGCCTCATCGAAGGACACGCCCGACTGCACCACGTCATCTGCGGCGGTGATCACGTCTGCCACGGTCGTAGCCCGCCAGAACGTCGCAAAGGCCTCCTCGATCGAGGGCGCCGCGACGCTCGATGCCACGAGCGCACTCGAGAGGGACAGCACGCCTAGTGTCCTTGCGAGCTCTATCATCGCCATCCTGTCGACCTACCTGTCCGCGTCCCGCTGACCTGTCGACCCGCCGACCTGCCCTGTGTACGTATTGAAGCCACCGTCGCGCGCGAACCCGACGAGTGTGATGCCGGCTGCTTCGGCCACCTCGATCGCCAGACTCGACGGCGCGGACACCGCGACGACGCAAGGGATTCCCGCCGCCCATGCCTTCTGCACGATCTCGAACGACGTGCGACCGCTGACGCAGAGCAACGTGTTCCGCAGCGGTAGCTCGTCGCGGAGCACGCGTCCGCCGACGACTTTGTCGACGGCGTTGTGACGCCCCACGTCCTCAGCGGCCGCGATCAAGCTGCCATCGGTGGCGAAAAGACCGGCCGCGTGCAGGCCGCCAGTCTGTTGGAACGCTGATTGCCCGCGCCGTAATGCTGCGGGCAACGCCGCAATCACCGACCCGCTGATGTCCGGCACCGGCTCGACCGGCACACAGTCCGTGGCCAACTCCTCAATCGACCGTCGTCCGCAGACCCCGCACGCGGACGAGGCCACGACGGCACGGCGTCCCGCGAGGGCCTCCGCGGCGGCCGCCGCCGACGCTCCCGTCAACCCGACGTTCACGATGTTCTCCGGATGCGACGCGTCCGTGTCGACGCAGTGCTCGATGGTGCCGAGGTCGTCCGGGTGTCGAAGGACACGTTCCGCGAAGAGAAACCCCGCGGCGAGTTCGCGGTCCTGCCCGGGAGTCCGCATGATCGTCGCAAACGGCACGCCACCGATACGGACCTGCAAGGGGGCCTCGACCGCCACGTAGTCCGTGGCGTCAACCGGGCGACCGTCTCGCATCCGGACCACCTGAACACGTGCGACGGCCGCAGCGAACACGCCGTGGGTGGGACTCATGCCTGAAGAGCATCATACTCGCGACCAACTTCCCATCCTCAATCTGCAATCGCCAATCTTCAAGAGATCGTAAGATTCCTCCATGGCGACCTCATCGTTCGACGTCACCTCACCGGTGGATTTCCAGGAAGTGGACAACGCGCTCAACCAGGCTCGCAAAGAGGTCGGACAGCGTTACGACTTCAAGGGAGCCAAAGCCGAGATCACACTGAACGCAGCCGAAAAAACGTTGACGCTCATCGCGGACGACGAGATGAAGATGAACGCGCTGTGGGAGATCCTGCAGACACGGCTGGTCCGCCGGAGCGTGCCCCTCAAGAATTTCACAGTGCCCGATTCGGAACCCGCGGCCGGTGGCACCGTCCGGCGCATCATCACGATCCAGGAAGGAATTCCGATCGAAGCCGCTCGCGAGATCGTGAAACACCTGAAGGACAAGAAGCTGAAGAAGGTCCAGGCGGCCATTCAGGGCGATCAAGTGCGCGTGTCATCGCCATCCAAGGACGACCTCCAGGAGGCGATTCGCGCGCTGCGTGAACACGACTTCGGCGTCGCGCTGCACTTCGGCAACTATCGTTGAGGAGTTCCACCCATGATCAAGCGCCAGGCGGTCATCGCGATCGGGGCGTGCGCGGTTCTGATCGTGTCGACCCTGCAGGCAGACGAGGGGATGTGGACGTTCGACAACCCCCCGCGGCAGCAGTGGCGGGAACGCTACCAGTTCGAACCGTCCAACGCGTGGCTCGACCATCTCCGCCTGTCGTCGATTCGCCTCATCGACGGCGGCAGCGGCGGTGGAAGCGCGTCGTTCGTCTCTCCGAACGGCCTGATCCTGACCAATCAGCACGTGGCCGCGGGTCAGCTGCAGAAGCTCTCGACGGCGACACGCGATCTCGTGCGCGATGGCTACTACGCCGCCACGCGTGATGCCGAGCTGAAGTGTCCGGATCTCGAGGCGAACGTGCTCGTCTCGTTCGAGGACGTCACGCGACGCGTGCAAGATGCTGTAGAGCCGGGCGCGAGCGATGCCGCGGCCGCGGCCGCCCGGCGATCGACCATCGCCACCATCGAGAAGGAGTCGTTCGACAAGACCGGGCTCCGGTCCGACGTCGTGACGCTCTACAGCGGTGGCGAGTACTGGCTCTATCGCTACAAGAAGTACACCGACATCCGGCTCGTGTTCGCGCCAGAGGAACAGATCGCCTACTTCGGCGGCGACTACGACAACTTCGTGTTCCCGCGTCACGACCTCGACATCGCGTTCTTGCGCGCGTACGAGAACGGACGGCCCGCGCGGACCGAGCGCTTCCTCCGGTGGTCGGAGAAGGGCGCCACCGACGGCGAGTTCATCGTCTTGTCGGGTCTTCCTGGCTCGACCGATCGCCTGCTGACCATGACGCAGATCACCTATCAGCGCGATATCGGCAATCCGCTCCAGTGTCGTGTCTGGGAATCGCGGCGGCACACCTTGGCGGCCTACGGACAGTCCAACGCGGAAGCGGCTCGCCAGGCGGCAGGCACGATCCGGTCGCTCGAGAACTCGTTGAAGCGGCTCGTGGGCCAGCAGCAAGGGCTCGAGAACCCGCGCATCCTGGCGCGCAAGGCAGAGGAGGACAAGGCGCTCCGCGCGAAGGTGGCGGCCGACGCGACGTGGCAGCAGCAGTACGCCTCGGCGTGGGACCGCATCGACGAGCTCTACCGCGACGTGCCGGCTCGCGCGACGCGGTTGGCCTTCTCCACCCTGTCGCCGTCCCGTCTGGGCGGCTACGCGACGACGCTGGTGCGCTACGAGCAGGAGATCAAGAAGGCGAGCGACACGCGACTCGAGGAGTTTCGGGACTCACGCCTCGACGCGCTCAAGTTCGCGCTGTTCTCGACGGCGCCCGTGTATCCCGCCATGGAGGAGGCGATCCTCACGGGCTGGCTGGAAGAGGCGCGTCGGGCACTCGGTCCGGATGATCCCTTCGTGAAGGCCGCGCTTCACGGTCGCGAGCCGGGCCAAGTGGCCAGGGAGGCCATCGTCGGCACCGGTCTCGCCGACGTGGCGACGCGCAAGACGATGCTGGAACGGGGTGTTGCCACCTCGAGCGATCCGTTGATCGTGCTCGCCCGTCGCATCGATCCGATCGCGCGTGAGCTCAGGGACTGGCAGGACTCCACGCTGCGCAGCGTCGAGGCGTCCGCCGGGCAGCAGATCGCAGCGGCGCGCTTCGCGGCGTATGGGAAGTCGGTGTACCCGGACGCCACCTTCACGTTGCGCCTGGGCTACGGCCGCGTCCTCGGATACGAAGAGGACACGACGCTCGTGCCGTGGAAGACGACGTTCTACGGATTGTTCGACCGCGCGGAAAGCTTCGGGGAGAAGCCGCCGTTCGACCTTCCCGCGCGCTGGAAGGCGAAACGGGACCGTCTTGCGCTCGCGACCCCCCTCAACTTCGCCTACACCGGCGACACGATAGGCGGGAACTCTGGTAGCCCGATCGTCAATCGCGCCGGCGAGCTCATCGGCCTCAATTTCGACAGCAACCAGCAGAAGCTGCCAAACCGCTACGTGTACATCGACGAGTCAGAAGGGAGCCGCGCTATCGCCGTCCACAGCGCGGCCATACTCGAAGCCCTCACGAAGATGTATGACGCGAAGGAGCTCGTGCAGGAGGTCGCCCCTGGACGGTAGTCACCGGACGCTGCTGTCCTGGTCGTTGGTCACGGGCCGACGAAGCTCTTCAGTAGATCAGCGCCCCTGTCGCGTGGATGTGCCATTGGCCGACGTCGGCCACTGATGTCCCCTGCTGCTTGGCGAGCTCCTCGGCGGCTTCCCGGCTCTGGTGCGATCCCACGCGCTGCACGACTCCCTGCGCCGCGGCGCGCGAGCCCTTCGCACTCATCGGGAACATGACGACGCCATGCTCGACCTGAATGATGAGGCTCTTGTCGTCCTTCGCCTGTGACGGCGCAAGCGCCATCCAGCACCCCATCTCTTCGCACACGGCGGTCACGTAGCCTTCAACGCGAACGGTCTTGCCCTCGAACTTCGACGGCGTCGCCAGGAGGTCTCTTAGGGGGGTCGCCTCCGAAATCGACACACCCTTGCCGTAGCTCTTCGGATCCGCCGCTTGCACCGCCGCTCCGACGAGCGCCATCACCGCCGCCACCGCCGCGATCATCCCCGTCATCACTCGGATCGCCCTCATCGCCGCCCTCCCATGAGTCGAGCTTACCTGAATTGGTGGTCGGTCGTCTCATCTGCGTCTCATGGAGCCTTGCCAAAAAGGGTCCGATGAGTCACCGCTCTGGTGCAACACGATTGGTGCGCGTGCTCCGGAGCGCCACGATGATCCTGGTGACGGCGACCCCGTCCCCGCATGTGCTCGCACAGCCGAGCGAGCCGGTCGTGACCCTCCGCGAAACCATCCGGCAAGCTCGAGCGCAATCGCCGGCTCGACACGCGGCGGCCGCCCGCACGGAAGCCGCGGATCTGTCTCGGACCTTTGCCGGCCGGCCGGTCAATCCGACCACCGAGTTCCGCTGGGAGAACATCGCACCCGGTCTCCGGCACGCGTTACCGGCCGACATCTTCGCGACGCTCACGCAGCCAATCGAGCTCGGTGGCAAGCGCGACGCGCGCCGCGGCGTCGACGGGCCACGGAAGGAGCCAGTTGATTCTTGTCGACTCGAGCGCTTCGTAACGGAGGTTTCATGGTCGCGAAATCGCGCGTGCTGATTGTTGACAGTGACATGGGTCAGGATCTGGGGCAGGTGTTGACCACTCACGGCTATCAGGCGAGAACGGCGTCAGAGATGGAATCGGCGCTGTCGAGTTTCGAGGAGTTCCGACCGCATCTCGTCTTCACCGACCGGCACCTGCCGCATGTCGACGGCATTGAGCTGTGCCGTCGTATCCGGGCCATCTCCAAGGTCCCGGTGGTGGTGATCTCTGACGATGACGCCGAGACCGACAAAGTCGAAGCCTTCGACTCCGATGCGGACGACTATGTGACCAAGCCGTACGGAGCGAACGAGCTCCTGGCTCGAACGCGGGCCATCTTGCGGCGCACGGCGGAGGACGTCGTCGAGTCAGCGCTCGAGCTGGGGGCGTTCGGCATCGACTTCGACAGCCGCCGCGTTCACGTCAGAGGCGCGGAAGTACGGCTCACGCCGAAGGAGTTCAATCTGCTCGTGTACATGGCGCGTCATCCCAATCGTGTCATCGAGCACGCGCGGTTGCTGCAGGCCGTGTGGGGCGATGCGGCGCAACAGCATCCGGAATACTTGCGCGTCTTCATCGGCCAGCTGCGCAAGAAGCTCGAGGTGGATGCCGCGAGGCCGCGGTATCTGCTCATTGAAGCGTGGATCGGCTATCGCTTCAATCCGCACGGCTGAGCATCCAGACAGTCGCGCCCTTGCCGACCCTCCTGCTCCTCGTCGCGCTGCTGACGCCCATTGGTCCGACACCGTCCGGGACTGCGGGTCAGGAATCAACCTCGGCGCTCTGCGTCACGTGGCAGCAGTGTCAGTCGCTGGCGATCGAGGCCGCGCAGCGCGGTGAGTACGAGCAATGCCACGATCTGGCCTGGCGAGCCGTCCAGTTCGGCCCCCGTCGACATCCCGAGTTGATGCTGTTGCTGGCACGGGCGCAGGCACTGAGTGGACGCGCACACGACGCCCTCGTGATGCTCCAGCGCCTCGCCGAGCTCGGCGTACCCGTTGACGCGACGGGCGAGGAGTTCGCACGAACGCGCAACCTGTCCGGTTGGCCCGCGGTCGCGGCGTCGCTCCAGGCGCGGTCGTCTTCAGCGAGCGCTCCCCCGGCCACGATGGAGACGGTTTCGGCGCCGCGGCGTGAAGCGGGGAGAACGGCCCTTTGGCGCCGAGACAGGGCGCGTGCCACCTCTCGTGCGGCAGCCCGCAACACGCAGCGATGCGGCGCGATTCGAGGCGCCCGGTTTCTCACCGAGCGGCCTCGCGTTCGACGCCGTCTCACAGCGGTTCGTCATCGGCGATGCGCGCGAACACAAGCTGATGGTGGTGACCGTTGGCGGTGGCGACCCCATCGACATGGTGAGAGCAGACTCGGCAGGGTTTGCCGCGATCTCCGCTGTGGAGACCGATGGCCGCCGCGGCGAGCTTTGGGTGGCAGGAGACGCGGGCGTGGTCCATCGCCTCCAATTGGTCTCCGGACGTCCGCTCCGAACCTATCGCCCTTCCCCCACCTTGGGAGCTGTCCGGCTGGTTGACCTCGGGCTGGCTGTCTCGGGGACGCTCATGGGTCTCGATACAAAGGGCGCGCGACTCCTGACGATGGGGCGTGGCGGCACTGAATGGCGGGTGTCCCTGTGCCTCGAACGCGCGGGTGTCACGAGTATCGCGGTGGAGGAAGACGGACTCGTGTTTGTCGCGCACGAAGGGGGCATTGTGCGCGCCGATTTGCGATCACGTGAGGTGACACCCCTGTCCGCTGTGTCGGAGGTCGACCTCCGGGGCATCGAACGCCTGCGGTTCGGCGCGCAGGGGCTCGTCGCCATTCAACGTGAGGCTAGCGGCACGCGACGGGTGCTCGTGCTCCGTCTCGCCGATGGGCGCCGGCGTGTCACACGAATCGCCGTTGCGGACGAAGACCCAGCCCCGCTGGCGGGTTTGGCGTCGATCCACCTCACTGGTCCCGATTTGTACTATCTTGCGCGCGAGCCCCGGTCCGAGCCCGAACGCGAACCACGCTACGCAGTTCGCAAAGTCACGCTGCCACGGTAGTCTCGCGTCACAAACTGAGCTCTTCGTCCGTCACGCACCCTTCGCTGGCACTCTTTACCAACCGGATGTACTTCGCGAGCGTGCCACGCACGCTCTTGAAGGGGGGCGCGATCCAGTCGACTCGCCGCCGCTCGAGCTCGTCCGGGGGGACGTCGACCTCGATCAGGTTCCGTTCGGCGTCGATCGTGATGATTTCGCCCGGACGAATGAGCGCAATCGGCCCGCCTTCCTGAGCCTCCGGCGTGATGTGTCCCACGATGAAGCCGTGAGAGCCGCCAGAGAATCGGCCATCCGTGAGCAGGGCGACATCCTGACCGAGCCCGGCGCCCATGATGGCCGACGTCGGCGTCAGCATCTCCGGCATCCCGGGGCCGCCCTTTGGCCCCTCGTAGCGGATGACGATGACGTCGCCTTTGCTGATCTCGCCCCGCTCGAGCCCGTGCAGCATGTCTTCTTCGGAGTCGTAGACCCGCGCCGGACCCGAAAAGCGCAGCCCTTCTTTGCCGGTGATCTTCGCGACGGACCCTGCAGGCGCGAGGTTGCCTCTCAGGATCTGGATGTGGCCGGATTTCTTGATCGGATCGCTCAACGGTCTGACGATCGGCTGGCCCGGCGTCAGACCCGGAAGGTCGCGGAGGTTGTCCTCGATGGAGCGTCCGGTGACGGTCATGCACCGTCCCTCGATCAGGCCGGCCTCGAGCAGCAGCTTCATCACAGCCGGCGTCCCACCGACATTTTGGAGATCTTCCATCACGTACTGGCCGCTCGGCTTGAAGTCGGCCAGCATCGGGATTCGATCGCTCACCGTTTGCACATCGTCCAGAGTGAGCGAGACGCCGCACGCGCGCGCGATGGCGATGAGATGTAAGACGGCGTTGGTCGATCCGCCAAGTACGGTGACGACCACCAGCGCGTTCTCGAATGCCTCGCGCGTCATGATGTCGCGTGGCTTGAGATCGCGCTCCAGCATGCGGTAGATGGCGTGGCCGGCCTCGCGGCACTCGTCGCGCTTCCGCGGATCCTCGGCGGGCGTCGACGAGCTGTACGGCAGGCTCATGCCGAGCGCCTCGGCCGCCGCGGCCATCGTGTTGGCGGTGTACATGCCCCCGCACGCGCCAGCGCCCGGACACGCGTGCCGCACGATGTCCTGCCGCTGTTCTTCGGTGATCACACCGGCGAGCGCGGCACCGTAACTCTGGAACGCGGAGATGACGTCGATCTTCTGATGATCGGCGGACCGTCCGGCGCGGATCGTGCCCCCGTAGACCATCAGGGACGGGCGGTTCAAGCGTCCCATCGCCATCAGGCAGCCGGGCATGTTCTTGTCGCAACCCGGAATCGAGATATTCGCGTCGTACCACTGCGCGGACATCACGGTCTCAATCGAGTCGGCGATGAGGTCGCGCGATTGGAGGGAGTAGCTCATGCCATCGGTGCCCATTGAGATGCCGTCACTCACGCCGATGGTGTTGAATCGCATGCCGACCATGCCAGCCGCGCGCACGCCCGTCCGCGTCTCTTCGGCGAGGCCCAGGAGGTGCATGTTGCACGGATTCCCTTCGTACCAGACGCTCGCGATCCCCACTTGCGGGCGGTTCATGTCGTCGGGCGTCAGGCCGGTGCCGTAGAGCATGGCCTGCGAGGCGCCCTGGGATTTCGGTTGGGTGATGCGCGCGCTGTACTTGTTGAGGGTGGACATGAGTCAGGCTGCCGTGAATGGCGAGCTGAACCGCTCGCAGAACGGGCATGGTACGTGCCGATTGTCGGCGGCGTCAACGGATGCCGTCGAATCGTATCGGATGCGACGCGTGCGGCGCGCGTACAAAAGGGAAACGCCCGACGTGGACGCAGTGCGTCAGTCGGGCGTTTCACGGCGTGTCGAAGACACGCGGCCTGGTGGAAACCAGGCTGAACATTCGCTCGGTGGGCTAAATTCTGCTCTGCATCAATGGCGGTCAACCCGCGACCGATGCGCGATGCGAGCCCGGCGGATCGATCTCCATACGAGCCTCCATCTCTGAAGCGAGAGGGACACCACTGTCTTACGCCTCGCACGCGCCGCTGTCAAGGTCGACCGTTCTCGTCTTCTTGTCGACGCGTTTCCACGCCGGTGAAGGCCGGGCCGGCCCGGTGGGCAGCGAACGGCGCGACACAGCAGTGAGCTCGATGGCGAGTGACGTCGGCCGACGGTTCTCTGCCGGGTGTTGGGCGGGCTGTGATGGTGGTGATGCTCCTGATCATCACGCCCGCGGCGGTTGAGCGCGCAGAGCGCGACGGAGGCTGGGCGCCGTCAAAGGGTCGTCTCGGATGAGAGCGGCACCGTCTTGCCAGCCGGCTATTCGGTCTGCGCTCGCGCTTCGTCTTCGGCGCTTGGCCCTCGAGCGGACCGATCGATTTGGCGAATGGCGCCCATGTGATACGCCAGATGCGCGACGCTACCCGCCATCCAGCCCGCTTCGACGTCGCTGACCTCGCGAGGCGTACGGAGCACCTCTGCCCAGACGTCCGCCTCATGACGGAGCGCCTCGCGTAGCGCTCGCCACTCCTCCTCTGTGACGACGTTCCGCTGCCAGCTCGCCGTCCAATCCACCTCCGGCCACGGTGGAGAGAATCCCGCGGCCCAACGGTTGAGGAGGGACAGGCCGTAGCGGAGGTGATCGACGTGTGCCGCGACCGACGGACCATCGCGCGTCGCGGAGGCCGCGGCGGCCGACAGACGGTCGAGCGACGCCAAGAGTTCGCCATCGCCCTGATTCAGCACGCATGTGCGCGCCTTCGGATCCGGCGCGCCATGGACGAGCTCACTGAGGAGCGTCCACAAAAGGCTCCCGACAGCACCAGTCTCCATCGTTGTGCCAGACGGGCTACAGGGATCGCCGCAAGCGACGGGAGACGCCCTGCATCGAGACGCGCACTCGCCTGCGCGCGGCGCGGCCGCGCGCGGCGCTCGCCATCGCCGCCGCGAGCAGCCGGGACCTGAGCGCCGGATCGGTACCCACGTGCATCACGAGCTCAGGGCCCACCTCACTCAGCGCCGACTCCAGCCGCCGTTCTTCCACGTGGAGGAGCTCCGACAGCGCCCGCACGACCTCGGAGACCGGGGCGGGCGTCAGTTGATGGACCAACACCTCCAGATATCCGTCGTCTCGCGAGACCGTTCGGCGCGCGATGCCGCGCAAACCGCGAGCGGGAGGGGTCGCCGGAAGCGGGGCGGACAGGAGTGCGCTGGCATCGACGATACCAGAATTGAAGTCCCCGGTGTTCCAGTTGGGCGGCGTCCGGCAGGTCTGCTGGAGCAACTGCTTGAACACCGCGGGGATCCGGTTCTTGCCGTACTTGGCGACCAGCGCCGACCGCCCGTGAAAGGACAACCAGAGCGCGGCGATGCCGGCCGTAGCGGCCACCGCGTAGAACGTCCCGCTCCCCCGCTCGACCGAGAACACCTGCTGGCTGCCCTGACGCTCCGTGCGCGCGCGCCACACGGACGCGCCCGGCGCCGTGATGTCAACCGCCGGCCCGCGGCACGACCCCGGCCAGGGGTCGTTTGAGATTCGGCTCGCCGCCACGGCGATGACCTCGTCGAACGCCGCCGGGAACACGACGAATCGCACCTGGTTGCCCGCCGCGCACAGCACGAGGATCCCCTCGACCTCGGCGTCCCGAACGGCGTTGTGCAATGCGACGCTCGGCACTGGCCCGCCCAGGCTGATGGACATGACGTCCAATCGGCGATCGATCGCGCGCCGCAGCGCACGCACCAACCGGCTCATGGACCAGAGCACGACGGATCGCGTGGTCCGCAGCGGCACGAGCGACGACCCAGGCGCCGTTCCGGACACGAACGCCGGGCCGGCCTGTCCCGCGGGCAGTCCGCGCCCGCTGATGATCAGGCTCGCGGTACTCGTTCCATGCCCGGGCTGGTGGAGAACGCCGCCGCTCAAAGTGTCGGTCGCGTCCGGGTCATCGTCTTCGAAGTCGAACCCGTCGGTGGTGAGCAGACGCGGTCCAGTGATCTCAGGGTGCAGCGTGTATCCCGTGTCGGGATGGCCGACAACGATGCCGCGGCCAGGCGACGAATGAGGAAAGAGGCTCCAGGCGGCGGGGGCCTTCAGCGCCTCCAGGCTCCACTCGAAATTGTTCGCGGTGCCCGGATCGTTGTCGCCGCCGCCCGAGCGCGCCCCCCCGCCCCGGCGCCGCGTGCTGCTCGCGGCTCGAGACCTCGAAGAGCGGCTCGGCGTAGACGATGCTCGGGTCGTCGCGGAGCGCGTACGTCATGTCCCACGCGGTGGCCATAGAAACTCGAGCCTCTTTGCGGGGCCGTCGTCGCCGGCTCGCCCGCTCGCCAGGGCGGAGGAGGACCGCTTCGAATTCGCCGCTGCGGGGGTTGAGCGGGACGAGGGCCCAGCGGCGGCCCGGGAGGGCACGGGCAAGCGCCGTGCGCGCCGCCGCCTGAGCCGACACTCCCCGTCGCGGCTCTACCTGAAAGGCGAGGCTTTCGAATCGAGGACTCGTTGGTATGTCTCGCACCCACGCATGATAGCGATGCCGGTGCACGGTCCGCTATATAGTCACTCGATCGTGACCCTGTCCCTCGCCTCGGTCGGCCTCATGTACGTGGCGTTCATGGTTGTCGGCTGGGTGGCCTCTCGGAGGGTCCGTCCGGGGAGCGTGGCTGACCTGATCGTCGCCGGACGCCAGATGCCGTTCTGGATCGCCGGGCTCACGATGACCGCGACTTGGGTCGATGGAGGGTACTTGCTCGGGACAGCCGAGGGTGCCTACAAGAATTCCGTCCAGTTGGGTGTTCAAGGCGGCCTCTGCTACGGTCTCAGCCTGATCCTGGGCGGGTTGTTCTTCGCAGGGGTGATGCGCCGATTCGGATTTGCGACGCTCATCGATCCCTTCGAAGCGCGCTTCGGTAGGCATTGGGCGGCAGTGCTGGCACTGCCCGCGCTTGCGGCGGAAGTCTTCTGGAGCGCCGAGTTGCTGGTCGCCATCGGCTCGACATTCGGTGTGCTGCTCGGCCTCGACCTGACGCAGGCCATCGTGTTCTCGGCCATCGCCACGACCGCGTACACCGTCCTCGGCGGGATGTGGTCGGTGGCCTACACCGACATGGTCCAACTGGGACTGGTGGCGATTGGGCTCGCGGCGGCCCTTCCCTTCGTGCTGGCTGGGTCTGGCGGACTTGACCAGGCGTGGACAGCCTATGCCACGGCACGGCCGAGCGGAGCGGGTCTGTTGCCACCGCTGCACGCGATCCCTCCACTGTGGACCCAGGCATCGATCGTCGGGTGGTGGGATGTGTCGCTGATGCTCGTGTGCGGCGGCGTTCCGTGGAACTGCTACTTCCAGCGGGTACTCTCATGCCGCACGCCAGGGGACGCGCGACGCCAATCGGTGATGGCTGGCGCGCTCACAATGCTCTTCACGCTGCCTCCGCTGCTCATGGGCGTGGCCGCCGCGTCTCACCCATGGTCGAGTGACATCGCGGCGCGCCTGGCGGCCTCGCCAGCCGACACGATGCCGATGCTCTTCGCGCGAGCCGTGCCGGGCTCGATCGGCCTGCTCGGGCTCGTGGCGATCGTCGGCGCCGTCACGTCGAGCTTCAGCTCGTCGATCCTCTCGGCCGGATCGATGCTCGGCTGGAATGGGATCAAACGGCTCCTCTGGCCGTCCCTCTCCTTGCCGCACATGGTGCGTGTGATCCGAATGGCGATCCTCATCCTCGCCGCGCTGGCCACGGTCCTCGCGTTGCGTGTGCGCAGCGTGCAGGCGTTGTGGTTCTTCACGAGCGATCTGGTCTTCGTCCTGCTGTTTCCGCAACTCCTAGCGGCACTGTTCGATCCGCGGGCCAACCGCCTCGGATCGATCGCCGCGTTGGGTGTGTCGGCCGTGCTGCGCTTTGGAGCCGGCGAGCCGCTGCTCGGCCTGCCGGCTTTCCTTCCCTACGATGAGACGGTGCCGGTCCGGCTGATGGCCGCATCGGCCGGCCTTGTGCTGCTCCCGCTGGTCTCGCGATTGACGACGCGCTGGGACACGCCGCGTCTGCTCCAGCGGCCGGCGAGTGACGGAGTGTGACCGTGGACAGAGTCTGGGCGTGGCTCGCCCACTTGTATACCGCTCTCGGGCTCGTGTGCGCCGCCGGCATGGCCGTGCTCATCGTCTTGGGTGACGACCGGTCGCTGAGGCGCGCGTTCCTGCTGATGATGGTGGCAACGGCAATCGACGCGACGGACGGTTGGTTGGCGCGGCGCGCTCGAGTCAAAGAGGTGTTGCCAGACTTCGACGGAAGCGCGCTCGACAACCTCATCGACTTCCACACTTACACGTCGCTTCCGCTCTTCTTGATGTGGCGCGCGGACGTCGTCGGCCCAGGCCTTGGGCCGCTGCTGCTCGCTCCACTTCTGGCCAGCGCGTACGGTTTCTCGAAGGTCGACGCCAAAACCCACGATGGGTTCTTCCTGGGTTTCCCGTCGTACTGGAACATCGTGGCGTTCTATCTCTTCATGCTGCGACCGGCGACTAGCGTGAGCGTCGCGATCCTGCTGCTGTTCTCGGCGCTGACGTTCATCCGCACGCCGTATCTGTATGCGACGCGCGGGGGTCCGTTTGCCAGAACGATGAACATCGGCGCCGGTCTCTGGTTTGTCCTGTTGTGTGGTGCGCTCTTCGGGCCGCCCGCTGCGGCGCGATTGATGACGTGGCTCTCGCTGGTCTACCCGCTGCTGTATCTGTCGCTGTCAGCCCACGTCACGATCAGGCGGCCATCAGGGCGTTGCAGCTCGAGCTTCGGTGCGCATTAGTGCACGATTCTGATCCCGCGCGGTCGGGACGTCCATCGACCGCGTCCTCGTCTAGAGATCGGCGAGAGGCGCGAGCACGGTCCATGACGCGCTCGTTGACCGTCCGGACGGCTTTCCGCTAGCATGAAAGTTCTTTGTTCGTGCATGCGGCGCACGAACGCGCCGACCCACCCACGTTCCTCAGTAGCTCAACGGCAGAGCATCCGGCTGTTAACCGGAGGGTTGCTGGTTCGAATCCAGCCTGAGGAGCCATTTCTCCTTTTTCGACCACGCGGGCATCCTGGCGGCATCTTCCGAGGCGTTGTCCATTACCGTATTGGCAAGCAGATCAAAGGGTTGGCGGAATTCCGCCGCAAGCTTCCCCTCCCGCCACGTGCAGTTCGATACCAGGAAATCGAGCAGCCGCCGCTTTTCGCTCGGTCGCTGGCGTTCAAACAGGCTGCGGGCGCTTCGTGCGAGTTCGAGAAGCCGCACGCCGTCAGCCATGTACGACTCGTTGGCGGCCTGATGGTGCCGGATCAGCCGCAGGCACTCGGCCTGTTCGGTACGCCACTTCTCGGCGAGCCTATCGAACGGGGCCGTGTCGATTCGCCCGTCCAGCTTGTCCACGTACATCGTGTCCATCCGGTTCTGAAGTCGTGTGTACTCTGCCTGCAGCCTCGCCATGGCCTCGTCGTGGGCCTTGCGTTCGTCTTCGTGGCTCTCAGTAAGGGCCTCGCGTATCCAGCCCAGAACGTCGTCGTCGAACACGAGGCGGTCCAGACGATAGACCGTATTAGCGGCCTCAACTATTAACGGAACCCTTGTTCTCAGACCCTGGCGCGGGACGAGCGATGTCGTGCTGCAGTCGGCGATTCCACTGTCGCCCTCCGCGCTCCCCGCCGGCGCGCATCCGGGTTCAGGTCGGCGGCGGCCTCGTCCTCGTGGCGACGGCCGGGTCCGTGGACATTCTGCGGCTCACCCCCGCGCGCCGGCTGAGCCGTCGGCTGGCGGCGCGGATTCTGTGCGATGATGCCTGCTTCCATGGTGCAGATCCTCGTTGCCGTTGCCCTGGCCGCCGCCGCGGCCCTTCAGCCCGACTTCGAGACGACACTCATCGCGGGCAGCCGGGCGCTCGTCGACGCCCTCTTCGCCGGCCGCCCCGGACC
>Ga0194132_10000278_pt1 | contig 106980 bp, 104 predicted proteins | sample TA2KigOf80mmetaG_FD_148612 | JGI IMG/M metagenome (GOLD analysis project Ga0194132, IMG submission 148612) | Freshwater microbial communities from Lake Tanganyika, Tanzania - TA2015054 Kigoma Offshore 80m | ecosystem: Environmental > Aquatic > Freshwater > Lake | place: Tanzania: Lake... | reverse complement strand
GCCCGCCGCAGCGAGAAGCATCGACAGGGACACTCCCGGACCAACCGGGAGCCGACCAGGACGACGAACTTCACCTCGCACGTGCACGACATGCTCCAAGGCAAATGGCAGCAAGTCGACGTCCTGCTCGAAAACATCACGACACGAAGGGGCTTGCGGCGCCGATCCTGACGTTGCCGAGGCAACGCGTCCAAGCAACTGATCCGCAAGTCCCGCTGGATTGCGCGCCACCGGCTGGTTCCGCTCGGATTCCTGACCTGGCGTCGGCGAGTTGGTCCCGCGTTCGCGCTGAACCTTGGTGAGGTGTTGGATGCTCTTGCAGTTTCGCAACGAAAGTGAAGCGGGTTGACCCTCCCCGTCAGGAGAGGACGGGGCCGATGGCACATTCGTCGAAGCCGTCGGCCCGGCGCGACGTCCGTCGCGCACCGGATCGCGCGTTTCATCGCCCTCGGACACGAGACCAGCCCGTTGGACGGCATCGGATGCCAAGAAACGGATGTCTTCATTCCCAAAAACGATCACGCGATCCCCGTCACGCAGGCTGAAGTCCTCGCGTCCCTCCAGAATGGCCAGCGGATTTAGGGCATAGAGGCGCCTCGATCGCGTCACAGGATCCGAGGAGTCCAGGACCGCAAAGGGCAAGTACGGGTCGGGGCCGAGGCTCTGAACATCGCGGAGCAACGCCGCAACCGTCGGCGCTGACCTCAAAGCGCGTTGACTACTCCCTCGAGCGTTGCCGGCAAGATGGACGATGCCGGTCTGGAGCGAATCGAGGCGCCCGATGACGATGATATCGCCACTCCGAACCTGGAAGTCGGACGCGGCAAATTCCTCGACGTCTTCTCGACCGGCCGCGTTCAAGGAGACCCGTCGAAACACGTTCCCCGTTGGCCGGATACTTCCCCCGGCCATGGCCAGGACTTCGCCAACGTTTGCCCGGGTTGCCCCCTCCGGCAGCTCGAAAATCCCCGCTCGCTTGACGTCTCCAGCGACGCTCACCGTCTCGCCAACAACAGGTACGATGATCCGATCCCCGTCAGCCAACCGGAGATCTGTGCTGGGTCCGGTTCCGAAAAACAGGTCGTAGACGTCCACCCAGTGCATCCGAGTGCCGCGCTGCAAATGAATTCGCCTGAGGCTGCCGGTCTTCTTCACGCCACCGGAGACCCTGAGGGCATCCAAGATCGAGGCCAACGCCGTCAATTGGTATGAGCCCGGAATATCGACCTCGCCCACCACATTGACATTGATCATGCGAACGGCCCCGACCGAGACGAAGGCCTGGGTGCCAACGAAACCCGCGTCGATCCGGACCTTCAGTTCGCGACGAAATTCGGCGAGGGTCAGACCGGCAGCGCCGATTGGGGCAAGATTGAGGAGAGTGACGCGGCCTTCGCGATCCACCGTGTACGTCTGCACCGACGGCGTCGGTCCGACGAACGTAATGATCAGGTCATCACCGATCCCCAATCGATAGTCTTCGGGGATCGTTCCGGTTGCAGCGATGGCCTCGGTCGGCTCGCTACGGAAAATGTCGTACCCGATCTGAGAAATCGGTTCTCGCAAGCGACGACAATAGTCCTTCTCTACCGACGAGAAGCGCGGGATCAACCTCAAGAAACGTTCGTCATCCGATGTCAGTCGGCCTTTGCAGAAGGCGTCGATGAGCATCTCTTCCGCCTCTGGCTCCAGAATCGCGCCTCGCGCTAGTCGGCTTAACCGGCGCTGCTCTTGCCGCGACAACGCCTGCCGCTCGGCGTTGACCCGTGATCGATCCACCTGCCCCCCTGGCTCCCGCAGGTTTATCGAGCCGCTCTGTTGCAACTGCCGCAGAGAATCGAGGAGCGCCCCGAGCGAGCTTCGATCCAAGCCGCCTGCCCCCTGTGCGATGGCAGCCCCGACGGCTGCGGAGCCAATAAGGAGGGCTACGACCGTGACGCGGCAAAGACCGACGACTTGCGCTAGCATGACTCTCGGTTGGAAGAACATGTCAGAACTCGTGAAAAAAGTATCGAACCCGACCGGCATTCGGACTCATGCGCGCCATGCGCTCGTTTCTCGCCGCCACGTCCTTGTCTCAACGGCGGCGCTTCTAGCGGGTTGCGGTGAGAGTTCGCTTGGTCTCACGGTCGCATCGGCGACGAGGCTCACGATCGGCGTCGACGTTCCGATCAAACGGTCGGCGGTCGATAACGTACCATATGCCACTTTGGGCGCAAGGATCGGCCGCGGCCCGCGCGGGATGCTCGTGCTTTGGGCCAAAGAGGGGAGCGACCTGACGTGGTACTCGGTCGACAACGTGGCCCTCGTAACGAGGGCTGGCCGGGTGGTTCGAACGGCAGGGCTACCGGAGAATATTCGCGCGACGCGCCACCTTTCCCCAGATCCGGTCGCCCTCGGCCTCCATCGCGAGACGAACCTCATCCCCTGGAAGCGGGAAATCGACTCGATCCCGGAATTGGGTTACGGCATGGTGATTGAATCCGCGTTTCGACAGCGCGGGGCCGAAAAAATCACGATCGCGGAAATCGAGTTCGACACGATCCACGTCGTCGAACGCAATGTGGCGACCACGCTGTCCTGGACCTTCGAAAACCACTATTGGGTGGATCCGGAGGATGGCTTCGTCTGGAAAAGCCGTCAGTTCATCGCCCGTGCGTTCGGATCGATCGAGATCGAGATCCTCCGACCGGCCGCATAGGCAACAAAAAAACCGGGAAGCTCTCGCTTCCCGGTTTCTTCGTTGGTTCTTCGGGCGCGCGACCGACTAGTTGGACGTCGTCGCCGCCGAATCGTCGTCCGTCGTCGTGGTCGTGGTGGTGGTCGTCGTAACCTGATCGTCCGAGGTCGCCGCCGCAACCGCGACAGCCACCGCCGCTGCAACCGCTACCGCTGCTGCGATCGCTCCGGCCGTAATGCCACCTGCCGCACCAGCTCCCGCCGCCCCGGCTCCGGCTCCGGCTCCACCACCACCAGCACCGCCGGCCTGGCCGCCTTGAGCACCACCCTGCTGCTGACCGGCCGCGGCCCCTTGGCCCGTCTTGAAGATCTGGGACTGAGCCATTGCGGTCATCGAGGTTGTGGCGACAAGGGCCACAATGCTGACAGCGCTGAGGACTTGCTTGAATGACATAGCGGACGAACCCCCTCTTGGTGAAAAACAAACCGACGCCGTACGGCGCCGCGCATTCCTCAACTGCGAAGCTACTGAATCGACTCAGGACTTTCAACGCATTCTTGAGTGCACCGCCTCAGTCAAATGCCTCTGACCACGGCGATAATCGGTCACGTCCCCACTATGTGTGGGTATGTTGTATTTTTGCAACACAAGCCCGCAAGCCTAGAATTCCCGCCGCGCCCGCCTCACGTTGGTGGCGAGGAACTCCCTGATGGTGAGAGGAACGGATGGGTCATCGAGGAGCGTATGTCCCTCCAGCCCATTTGACGCCGGCAGAACGAACGACTGAGAGCCTGGTCGCCCAACCATGAATGCCCCGCAGTCGCCGTGCTGTGCTGGCGTGTTGCGCGGATCGTAGTACGGATCGCCAGCGCGCAGGATGGCCAGCACCGGTTCGTTGGGCGGCGCAGAGATCCCTCTGACCAATGCCTGTCCATGACAGGTCCATTGCAGCAGCACTCTGGCGTTGAACACCTCGCCGCGAAAGAGCGCTGCCGCCACGGCACCCTCGCTCGCCCCGATCAGGAACAGATTGCTGAAATCGACCCAGTCGGTCTTGCCGATCTGCTCCAACGCGTAGGTGAGCTCCGTGGCGCGGAAGTCATAGACGAACACGTTGTTGCCGCCGCGGAGCGTGCGTGGATCACACTGCAGCGGACGGAACCGACGCGCAAAACTATCCGGGACGACCACGGCGTAGCCCTGACGCGCCAACGCTTCGAAGAACGGGACATCGCCGATTCCGGTGCAGCCGTGCAGGAAGACGACCAGCGGCACCCGTGGTCGTTGGCGCAGTTCGGCGATGCGCTGGGCGACGACCCGGTCCCCCATGCGCCCGACGATGGCAGGGCCCCGCCCGGCCGGCAGGGCGACCAAGGCCATAGACCACGTTCGTTCGATGTCGGACTCGAAGGCTATGGGTGCCTGCGCGCAGGCGCCAAGCCACCCGACCAACGCCAAGACAGCCAACATCCTCAAGCGTCGCATCGCACCACCTGGGCCCTGGCGCCGAGCCGGGTTGCGCGCACCCACCAACTGGAATGCACCGACTTGAGTTCGTTGGCCGCGTCGGCCGCCTCGCCTTCCGAGCCATAGAGCGCAAAGCAGGTTCCGCCGCTGCCGCTCATCCGCGCGACACGGCAACCCGTCGTTCGATCGAGAGCCGCCAGAACCTCGGCGATGGTGGGATCGAGCCCAATCGCCGCGGCCGTAAGATCGTTACGGACCGCGCCCATAAAGCGCCATATTCCGGCGCTATCGGTAGGCGGTCTCGACAGAGGTCCCGATCCCGGCGCCTGCCACGCCGAAAATACCGCCCGCGTTTCCAGCGGTTTTCCCGCATTCACGAGTACGGTCGACAGCGCCGGCCATCCCAGGACCGGCGTGAGCCGATCGCCCGCCCCACCCAACACGCAAACCTCATCGCCGAGGCAGAACGGTATGTCCGCCCCCAGCGCCGCCCCCAGGGAACGCAGCCGGTCGCTGTCCACGGCGCGTCCCCACAGCGCCGGAAGGGCGCGCAGGGTCGTCGCGGCGTCGCTCGACCCGCCCCCCAACCCGGCGGCCACCGGAACGTTCTTGGTCAGCACCACAGCCAACGCGTCCGAGACCCCGAGTTGCGTCGCCAGCGCCCGCGCCGCGCGGACGACCAGGTTGGCATCGGTCGCGGGCACCCCGCGCGAAAAAGGCCCGCGCACCTCGATCGACCAGCGATCCGACGGTCGCAATTCGATTTCATCGGAGACACCGGCGAACACAGCGAGGCTCGCGAGTTCATGGTAACCGTCGGGTCGCCGCCCAAGAACGTGCAGACAGAGGTTGACCTTGGCGGGTGCTCGCAGGGTGAGACCCGGGACCGGCGAGCCCCCGCGGTGACCACTGACGGTTTTGCCGAGCGTTGTCATTGGCCGACGACTTTAGCCTCGTATTCGTCTAATAGAAGCGCGCAAGAAGTGAGGACTCATGACCAACCGTAAGCGCATCCTGGTGACCGGCGGTGCCGGCTTCATCGGCACCCACCTCTGTGAGCGGCTCTTGTCGCTCGGCCACGAGGTCCTCTGCGTCGACAATTTCTACTCGGGAACCCGCGCCAACGTTCTTCATCTGCTGGGCAACCGGAATTTCGAGTTGATGCGCCATGACGTGACCTTCCCGCTCTACGTCGAGGTCGACCTCATCTACAACCTCGCCTGCCCGGCCTCGCCAGTGCACTACCAGTACGACCCGGTGCAGACCACGAAGACCAGCGTCCACGGCGCGATCAACATGCTGGGCCTGGCCAAACGTCGCAACGCCCGCATCCTCCAGGCCTCGACCAGCGAGGTCTATGGCGATCCGAACGTCCATCCGCAACACGAGGACTACTGGGGGAACGTCAACCCGATTGGCCCCCGCGCCTGCTACGACGAAGGCAAACGCTGCGCCGAGACGTTGTTCTTCGACTACCGACGTCGCCACGAGATGTCGGTCCGCGTCGCTCGAATCTTCAACACCTATGGCCCCTACATGCGGCAGGACGACGGGCGCGTCGTCTCGAACTTCATCGTCCAGGCGCTCAAGGGTGAGCCGATCACCGTGTACGGAGACGGCTCGCAGACACGTTCCTTCTGCTATGTGAGCGATCTGGTCGACGGCTTGATGGCGCTGATCGCTCACGACGACGACAGGGTCGGCCCCGTCAACCTCGGCAATCCGGCGGAGATCACCGTCGGAGAACTGGCCGAACGCGTGCTGGCGATGACCGGATCGCGCTCGAAGATCGAGTTTCGCCCGATCCCTGTCGATGACCCGCATCGCCGCCAACCGGACATCTCTCGGGCCAAGAAGGCCCTCAACTGGGCACCAACGGTCGGCCTCGAGCAGGGTCTCGCCAAGACGATCGAGTATTTCCGCGGCGCCCTTAGCCTGTGAACGGATTTCTAGTTGAGGCCGTCCTTCAACTTCACGCGGATCGACTCGACGACGTCCGACTCGGGCTTGAAGAGGAGCGCCCGCTCCCACTGGAAGCGCGCTTCGGTTCGTCGTCCCACCTTCCAGTAGGCGTCGCCCAGGTGATCGTTGATCACCGGGTCGTCGGACCTGAGCGCGACCGCGCGTTCGAGCTGCACGACCGCGCCCTTGTAGTCGCCCAGCCGATATAGCACCCATCCCAGGCTATCGATGATGTAGCCGTCGCGCGGCCGCAACTCGACCGCCTTCTCGATCATGCCGCGGGCGCGATCGAGGTGCAGACCCTGATCCACCCACGAGTAGCCGAGATAGTTGAGCACGAGCGGCTGATCGGGCGACAGCTCCAGCGCCCGCAGGAAGTCCTTCTCGGCGCTGTCCCATTTCTTCGCGCGCTCGTGGGCGATGCCGCGTGAATAGAAGATCGTCCACTCGTCTTCGTCGACCGCTTGAAGGCGTCCGAGCGCCTCGGTGTAGACCGCGGCCGCATCGTCCCATTTTTGCTGGCCACGCAGCAGCTCCCCCATGGTTACCAGGGCATCGGTGCGATCGCGCCGTTCGTCGGCCATCGCCCGCAGCATGGTCAGGCCCTCGTCGGTTTTTTCGAGACGCGACAAGTTGACCGCGATCCTGATGCGCGCGTTCCAGCCGAGCGCCGAGCCGCGCCCGACCTTGGCATAGACCTTGTTTGCTTCCTCCCAGCGCCGCTCACCTTCCTGAATCGTGCCGAGCACGGTGCGTGCGATATCGAAGTCCGGTTGCAGGAACAGGGCGAAGTAGAGGTAGACGATCGCCTGGTCGGAAGCCCGCTGCTGCAAGACCCCGCGGGCCGCGCCGTAGAAGGCCTCGGCCAGACCCGCCGCAGTCGAACCGACGAGACGCTGCGCGGGATCCTGCCTCGCCAAGATCTCGCGGGCGTACTGCCCGGCCGCCCCCTCGCTGTCGTCGGGTAACATTTCCTCGATGGCCCGATTGGCCTCCCCGCGTCGTCCGAGGCGCGCAAGAAAAGCGGCGTAGGCCTGAACTGCGCGCGACGTGCGCGCGGCACGTTGAGAAAGAAGGTCCTTGTAGGTCGCCTCGGCGGCCTCGTCGCGGCCGAGAAAGTCTTGGATCAGCGCGAGATGAAATTGCTGGAACGACCGGATCTGGGGAAAGCGGTTGAGCGCGTCCAATTCCTTGATCGCATCGTCGCCCTGGCGCAGGCCGGCTTTCACCCAGGCGCGAATGACGGGACGAAGCGTCGCGTTGAGGCCAGTCGAAGGGATATCCGCCGACGCCGTGTTCGCCGACGCCAGGTCGCGTTGACGTACGTGCTCGATCACCACGAGCGTCGGCGCCAGCCCCTCCTCCCGGTCGTTGGTTCGGACATTGCGCGCGAGGCGAAGCGCTTCGTCGAGCTCCCCAGCACTCAGCAGCAAGCGAAACGTGCGGCCCCGCAGGACGTCGTTGTTGCGGTCGTCCGCCAACGCCTCGCGGTAATACTGTGCGGCCGCCTGAGCGTCCCCGAGGTAGCGCGCAAAGCGGCCGGCGAGGTATCGGCCAGAAATCGATTCGGACTTGAGTGGGGTCCCGACGCGATCCTCCGACAAACTGTTCGCTGCCGTCGCCGGCACGCCCGAACACGCCGCCGTCGAAACCAGCAATCCCAGCGCCAGCATGCGTGGCAACACCAACGCGCTAAAGCACTGCGACCAGGACTTCGACATCACCATGCGGGCCTTCCGGATCGAAACCTCCCAACACTTGGTCAGAAAAATGCCCCAGGACCAATCATTTTCGCGCGACCGCGGAGCACCTGGGCTGGCAGCTACATGTTCGGATAGGCCGGCCCACCGCCGCCTTCGGGCACGGTCCAGTTGATGTTCTGCGCCGGATCCTTGATGTCGCACGTCTTACAGTGAACGCAATTCTGAGCGTTGATCTGGAAGCGTGGGGCCTCGCCGTCGGCGCGGACGACCTCGTATACGCCAGCCGGACAGTAGCGCTGTGCCGGCTCGTCGAACATCGGCAGGTTCCTCGCGATCGGCACGGCCGGATCGGCCAGGCGAAGGTGGATCGGCTGATCCTCCTCGTGATTGGTGTTCGAAACGAACACCGAGGAGAGCTTGTCGAAACTGACGACTCCATCGGGTTTGGGATAGTCGATCGGCTTGCTCTCGCTGGCCGGTTTCAGCGTCTCATGGTCAGCCTTGCGATGGCGCAGCGTGTAGGGGAATCCGATCCCCAGCGTGCGCATCCACATGTCGCCCACCCCGAGGGCCGCGCCGAACAGCGTGCCGAACTTCTTCAAGAGTGGCTTGGCGTTGCGCACCATCTTGAGTTCCTTGGCGATGCGCGACTCGCGATAGGCGATGTCGAAGGCGTCCAGGGCTTCGCCACCCTCGGAGCCCTCGCGCAATGCCGCGACAACGACGTCGGCCGCCAGCATCCCGGAGGTCATTGCGTTGTGGGAGCCCTTGATGCGCGGGACGTTCATGAACCCGGCCGCACAACCGATCAGGAGACCGCCCGGAAAGGCCAGTCGCGGGACCGATTGGAAGCCACCCTGGGTCATCGCACGGGCGCCATAAGCAATGCGCTTGCCGCCATCGAGGTACGGGCGGACCCGGTAGTGGGTCTTGAAACGCTGAAATTCATCGAACGGCGACAAAAACGGATTGCTGTAGCTCAGCGGGATGACGTAGCCGATCGCGACCTGGTTGTTCTCCAAGTGATAGATGAACCCACCGCCGTCGGTGGCGTCGTCGAGCGGCCAGCCGACGGTGTGTTCGACCAGCCCGAGCCGATGGTTGGCCGCTGGAACTTCCCAGAGTTCCTTGAGGCCGATCCCGTATTTCTGGGTGTCGCAACCGGCCGCGAGATCGAACCGTTTGAGAAGCTGCTTGGCGAGCGAGCCCCGCGCACCTTCGGCGATCAGCGTGTACTTGCCGCGCAACTCCATGCCGGGTTGGAAGGAATCCTTGCGCTCTCCGCTGCGCGCGACCCCCATGTCCCCGGTCACGATTCCGCGCACGCTGCCCTTGTCGTCGTAGAGAACGTCTGCCGCCGCAAACCCGGGATAGATCTCGACGCCTAGCGCCTCGGCCTGTTGACCCAACCAGCGGCAAAGGTTTCCCAGACTGATGATGTAATTGCCGTGATTGTGCATCAGCGGCGGCAACACAAAGTTCGGTACCACGAGATGGCTCGCGACGTTGAGATAGACCATCCGATCGACCGTCACCGGCGTGTGGAGCGGAGCCCCCTTGTCACGCCAATCCGGAATCAGCTCATTGAGCGCGATCGGGTCGATCACCGCGCCCGAGAGAATGTGCGCGCCGACCTCGGCGCCCTTCTCGACCACACAAACCGAAATCTCCGGCGACAACTGTTTGATCCGAATTGCCGCCGAGAGACCGGCGGGACCTGCGCCAACGACGACTACGTCGTAGTCCATGTGCTCGCGCTGCGCTGCGTCGTTGGTCATCGTGTTGCCCCGGGTGGCCGAGAGCTTTTGGTTATGCCTGCTCGGCCTTTGGGGGTCAATTCATTGGCTCCCGCGGTGGCTGTGGTAGCATTCGACCATGGACAGCGGTGCGGCCCTGGTGGCGCTACGATGGCTCTTCGAAGCAGGCGCAGACGAAGCCATCGGCGATCAGCCCGTGGCCCGCTATGGCCTGACCGCGCCCGCGGCCTCACCGCCGCCGCCAACCATCGCGCCACCCTCGGCACCGCCGCGCCTCGTGCCCGCCGGGGGCGACACCGCCCTGGACGATCCCGAAACGGCCCGCAACAGCGCCCGGGCGCTGGCGCAGGGGTGTCAGAGTTTGACCGACCTTCGCCAGGCCCTGCTCGCCTTCGAGGGATGTTCGCTCAAGCGCACCGCAAAAAACCTGGTCTTCGGTGACGGCAATCCGGCCTCGGGCCTCATGCTGATCGGAGAGGCGCCGGGCGCCGATGAAGATCGTGAAGGCCGGCCGTTCGTCGGTGTGAGCGGCAAGCTCCTCGATCGCATGCTCCAAGCGATCGGCCGTGACCGCGAAAGCGCCTACATCACCAACATGTTGACGTGGCGACCGCCCGGCAATCGCAGGCCGACCCCGGCCGAAGTCATGATTCTGCTGCCGTTCATCGAACGCCACATCGAACTGGTGGCCCCTCGGCTTCTCGTGTTGGTCGGCGGGACGGCCGCGGCGGCCCTCCTCGATCGCAGCGAAGGGATTACCAAGCTGCGGGGGCGCTGGCTGAGCTACCGCGACCGCGTCCCCGCCTATTGCATTTACCATCCGGCGTATCTGCTTCGGCAACCGGCGTTGAAGCGCCAGGCTTGGCAAGATCTCTTGGCGATCCAGAAACGGCTCCGCCAGGCTTGCGAATAGCGAACCCGAACGTGTGCAGAGACCTCCGGTGACCAGAGCGTTCCATAGAGGCCGAGTTGTGCGGCGCCTGACCGGCCTGGCTCTGAGCGCCTCGGTCATCTTTGCCGCGGCCAGCGGGGTCACTGCGGAGCGCAGACCACCCGTCCCGCTACCAAAGCCCAAACCACCGGTCGCGGCGCCAGCGCCAGCGCGAGCCAACCCAGCCCCGGCGGCGGCCCAACCGCGCGCAACGAATCCGGCGCCGACCAGCCCGTCAACGGCTCGGCCAGCGGCATCACCGCCGCCGGCCGCGGGCCCGCCGCGTGACACGTTCTCCGTCCTCTCGAGCGCCGACGTTGCGCGCTATCGCACGGCGTTCAACCGTGTGCGCGATGGTGAATTGGGCGGCATCGACCGGACCCTGACGTCGCTCGAGAACCCAATTCTCGTCGGTCACATCCAGGCGATTCGTTACCTGCACCCGAAAAGTCCACGCACCAGCTATGCCGATTTGGCGGAGTGGCTGCGTCGCTACAGCGATCATCACGAAGCCCCGCGCATCTATCGTCTGGCAGTGAGTCGCCAGCCCAAAGGCGAAAGGCCGCCGACGCGGCCGGTCGTGAACCAGATCGAACCGTCCGCCGATGATGAAGGGGAACCTCTCGACCTCACCCCGCCCCCGCCGACGCCGCCCTACCGTTCCCCGGTGAGCCGGAACCCGGCACAAGCGCGTGAGGTGGCGGCAACCCAGCTGCGGATCCGGCGGCTCCTCACCGATTCGAACTTTGTCGCCGCCGAACGCGAGCTGACGAACGAGCGCGGGAGACGGACGCTCGACCCTGTCGAGTTCGATCAGCTCGCGGCCGACCTCGGCGCTCGAATGTTCTACGCTGGTCTGTTCGAATCCGCGTTCAACTGGTCATCTCGCGCCGCCGATCGCTCACGTCGCTTCGTCGATATCGCCGATTGGATCGCCGGGCTGGCCGCTTGGCGTTTGGGTCGTTACACCGAGGCACGTCATCACTTCGAGGCGCTCGGCGAATCCGCTAGCGCCTCCGACTGGAACACGTCGGCGGGCGCCTACTGGGCAGCACGCGCCAACATGGTGACGCGCCGGCCCGAACAGGTGACCCGATGGCTCGACGTCGCGGCGAAGTCGCCCCGCACGTTCTACGGTCTGCTTGCGAGCGCGCAACTCGGCGAAGATCCCGCGATTCCCTGGGAGGTCCCGCCAATCGACGACGGTCGTGCGCGCGCCCTGCTGGCCAACGGCCACATGCAACGGGCGATCGCCCTGGCCGAGGTCGGGCAAACCCCGCTGGCCGAGCGAGAATTGCGCCAGATGCTGAACGGCTCGGATCGGGCCTCGGCGGAATTGCTCCTCGCCATCGCCGACCGGCTCGGGCTGGCCGGGGTCACGGTCAAGCTCGCCCGGGTGCTCTTCGAGCCCGGGGACCGGTTCCACGCCACCGCCGCTTACCCGGTCCCCAAATGGCCGCTGATCAACGGCTATTCGTTGGACCGTGCCTTGGTGTTCGCGTTCATTCGCCAGGAGTCGGAGTTCAATGCGTTTGCGCGCAGCCCGGTGGGCGCGCGCGGTCTGATGCAACTCATGCCCGCGACCGCGAGCTTCGTCGCCGGCGATCGCGGCTTGCGCGACGGCCGCCGCAACGATCTCTACGAGCCCGAGATCAACCTCGACCTGGGTCAGCGCTATCTGACGTTGCTGCTCGACGATGAACTCGTCAAAGGCAACCTCTACCACCTCGCAGCCGCCTACAACGCCGGGCCCGGCAACCTCAACAAATGGCTGCGACGATTGCCCGAAACCGACGATCCGCTGATGGTGATCGAGAGTTTGCCGGCCCGCGAGACCCGGCTTTTCATCGAGCGCGTCCTCGCCAACTACTGGATCTACCGCATGAGATTGGGCCAGGACCTGTCCTCGCTCAACGAGGCAGCGGGCGGCCTCGCACCGGGCTACAATTCCCAGGACGAGCGCCAACCGGCACCGAATCGCCCGCGGAGGTAGTCATGCCAATCGACGAAAAGCGCACCTTCGTTCCCGTCAACATCGCCGTTCTCACCGTTTCCGACACCCGCACGCCCGCCGACGACAAGTCGGGACAGACGTTGGTCGATCGTCTCACCGCTGCTGGACATCGCTTGGCTGCGCGTGCCCTGGTGCGTGACGAGACCAGCGAAATCATCGATCAGCTTCGTCGGTGGATCGCCGATCCGGGCATCGAGGTCGTCATTGCGACGGGCGGAACCGGCGTCACGGGTCGCGACGTGACCCCGGAAGCGTTCGAGGCGGTCTACGAGAAGAAGATCGAAGGCTTCGGCGAGCTGTTCCGTTGGATCAGCTATCAGAAGATCGCGTCCGCGACGATTCAGTCACGCGCAACGGCTGGAGTCGCCGGCGGCACCTATCTGTTTGCGCTCCCGGGTTCTCCTGGAGCATGTCGTGACGGTTGGGACGAGATTCTCCGCTATCAACTCGACTACCGTTTCATGCCCTGCAACTTCGTCGAGCTCATGCCACGGCTTCAGGAACACTTGCGCCGAAAGGCAAGTTAGCCGGGGCGCCGCCACGCCGCGAAGTCCTCGATCGTATCGACATCGCTCAGGGTCGTGACCAGCGCAACCCGTGCCCCGACCGCGTTGCGACAGGTGTCCGCCAGGGCCTGATCGCTCGACCAGCGGACGTCGCGGAAAAGACGGCGCATGGCCGACGGCCTAGACCAGCGCCGGGCAAAACCGACGAGCCAATAGCCGCCGTCCGTGGCGGGCCCGAAAACGACGTCATGGTTCTCGAGGGCGGCAAATGCCTCAGCAATGTGCCGCTGTTCGATCCCCGGAATGTCGCTCCCCACGATTACGATCTCGGCGCCTGGCCAGCGAAAGGCCGGAGCGGCCATACGGCGTCCCAGGTCACCCCGGCCCTGCCCGAATCGGCCAGCGCGCACGTCCCAGAACCGGCCGCGGCGGGCAAAGGAATCGGGCGTCACCGCCAGCCAGGTTTGCCAACGCGGTGTCGCGACGCGCCTCAATACCGCCCGCGTGGTGTCGCGATAAAAGCGCCAGGCAGCCGCAGCCCCGATACCGCGTGCGAGTCTGGTTTTCACCGCGCCACGTTGCGGAGCCCGCAAGAAGACCACCAGCCGGCGTTTCGTGGTCATCGGTAGTAAACCCAGCGGACCGTGGCGAGCGGTACGCCGATGAGGAACAACGATAGGCAGAGAATGTTTCGGGCGCTGCGGCGGCGACCGCGGCCCACGAAGCGTCGACCAGACGTAATCGCCTGACCGGCGAGCATCGTCAGACGGTGCCGCCCAAGCCGGAGGACGAGATCCACGTCTTCCATCAAAGGCAGCGGACGGAAACCGCCGACACGATTGTATAGGTCGCGGTGGATGAGGAGGCCCTGGTCGCCGTAGGGCAGGGACAACGTCCTGGTTCGCCAGTTCGCCGCCCGGCCGATGTTGACGAGCGTTTCGTGTCGCTCGTCGAAGGCGAGCGCAAAACTCGCGGCCACACGTTGGTTTTCTGAAACGGCGACGTACCCGATCATCGACTGGCGGGCGGCCTCGTCCAGGCGCGTGTCCGCGTGGAGAAAAAGCAGCCACGGTCCTGACGCCGCGTACGCTCCGGCATCCAGCTGCCGGCCGCGCCCGCGAGCGACACGGATCACGCGCGCACCCGAACTTGCGGCGATCTCGGTTGTGCGGTCCGCCGAGCCGCCGTCGACCACGATCACCTCGCCGACGATGCCGCCACACCCCTGCAGACTCGCGACCGCCGCCCCGACCGTGCGTTCCGCGTCGAGCGTCGGAATGATTACGCTCACCAGCGAGCGATCCATGTCTGACATGCGCGCTGCGTAGCGCCAATTCCACGTGCGGGGAACAGGAACATTTTCCTATTTTGTTCTTGATTTGTTCCCGTAATAACGATAGGAGTCGCTGATGGCCCCCCGCGCCGCTCGTCCCTCACCGACCACCCCTCGGGATGCGGCTCCCCACCCCGACAGCCGCCGCGGTCGGGGGGCCATAACAAACCGGTCAGGGCGGTTCGAGAAAGAAAGCCGGGTGTTGGGCGATAACGCCTTCGATTATCACCAGCCCGAGGACGAGCCGGACCCTCTGCGCACCACGGTCGCGATCGACACGACTCGGACGATCATCGCCAGGAACGACTCGCCCGACATTCCCTTCGATCAGTCGATCAACCCCTACCGTGGTTGCGAGCACGGCTGCATCTATTGTTTTGCCCGGCCAACCCACGCCTATTTGGGACTGTCGCCTGGCTTGGATTTCGAGTCGCGGCTCTTTGCCAAGCCGAATGCGGCGACGCTGGTCGCCCAGGAGTTGCGAGCACCGGGATATCGGTGTCGCCTGATTGCCTTAGGAACCAACACCGACCCTTACCAGCCGATCGAGAAACGGATGCGGATCACGCGGGAGATCCTGCAAGTGCTCCTGGCGTTCCGACACCCGGTCGGGATCGTGACCAAGTCCGCGCTCATCACACGCGACATCGATGTCTTGGCGGCGCTTGCCGAACTGCGATTGGTGCGGGTCGCAATTTCGGTCACCACGCTCGATGCGGCGCTCGCGCGACGGATGGAACCGCGCGCCGCCACACCGCTGCGTCGCCTCGGCGCGATCCGTGCCCTGGCGGCGGCCGGCGTTCCGGTCGGCGTCATGGTGGCGCCGGTGATCCCCTCACTCAACGATCACGAAATCGAGCGCATCCTCGCGGCAGCATCAGAAGCCGGTGCGCGCGGCGCGGCGTACGTGTTGTTGCGTCTGCCGCACGAGATCAAGGACCTCTTTCAAGAATGGCTGCAAGAACAGGTCCCCGACCGCGCCCAACGCGTGCTCCGCCACATCCGCGAAGCGCGTGGCGGACGCCTCAACGATCCAACGTTCGGCCGACGGATGCGCGGACAGGGGCCCTACGCCGATCTGATAGCGCAGCGCTTTCGCCAGGCGTCCGCCAATCTTGGATTTGGCAGCCTGGCGCAACCGCGGCATGACCTGTTCCTGCCTCCACCGGCCTCCGGGGATCAGCTCCCTTTGCTTTGAGTCGAGCGGAGCTTGAGCGACATGAGCATGTCGTCGCCCGAACGTTGGACCGTGAAGCCGAGGGCTTTTGTCAGGCTGATCATGGCGCGATTCTCCGGACGGGTGAGACCGAACAATTCACCTAGTCCACGGGCGTTCGCGTAAGCGATCAGCTTTGCGAGGAGAGCACGGCCGAGACCTCGTCGCCTGCGATCGGGGCGAACGACGATGGCAAACTCCGCTTGCCGCTGATCTGGGTCAGAAACCGCACGAATGACCGCAAGCGTGTCGGTCGAGGAGCGTTGCGCAAGGACGATGAACGCCATTTCGCGGTCGTAGTCGATCTGGGTATATCGCGCGAGTTGATCATGGGCCATCGGGCCGACCGCGCCGAAGAACCGAGCACGAATGTCTTCCGGGGCCAACGCCCGAAGCAGTTCCGCATGCGCCGGCTCGTCTTCGGGACGTATCGGCCGTACGAACACCGTGCCGCCGCCAGGAAGGCTGAGGATTTCCTCGAGATCGTCCGGATAGGGGCGGATTGCGGAGGGGATCACAACGGCACCCTCGGCTGCGAGGCGGATGCGGGCATCGAGCGCCATCACGCCCTGTGCATCGGCCCAAAGCGGGTTGATGTCGAGCTCGACGATTTCGGGATGATCGAGGATCAGCGTCGCGACGCTGATCAGAACAGCGCGTATCGCTGCTAGATCGGATGCCGGTTGATCCCGAAAACCGGCGAGCAGGCGCGACACGCGCGTCTCATCGATCAGCGATTGGGCGAGCACCTCGTTCAGGGGCGGAAGCGCAACGGCGCGATCGCGCAACACTTCGACGGCGCGTCCGCCGTGGCCGAAGAGCACGACGGGGCCGAACACCGGGTCGCTCGTCGCTCCGACGATCAACTCGATCGCGCGCGGCCGGCGCGCCATCGCCTGCACGGTGAAGCCTTCGAGGCGGGCACGGAGCGCGTGTTGCCGCACCCGTGCCAACATGGCGACTGCCGCGGCACGCACATCCTCGGGCGTCGCGAGATCGAGGACCACACCGCCGACATCGGTCTTGTGGCTGATGTCAGGCGAGAGAATCTTGAGCGCCACGGGGCAGCCGAATTCTTGCGCCAATGCCGCGGCGGCGTCGGGACTCGCCGCAATGCTCGTCGGCACCGTTGGAATGCCATAGGCGGTCAATAGGGTTTTCGCCGTCGGTTCATCGAGGGCCAGGCGTCCCGCCGTTCGGGCTTTGACGACGAGCGCGTGGACCCGCTTCTGGTCTCGAACAAGCCGACTGGCGGCTGCAGGCGGAACCTGGGCGAGAAGGTCGCGGTTTCTCTTGTGATTCACCAGGTGGAGAAACGCCCGGACCGCTTCTTCCGGCGTGTCATAGCCTGGCAGACCGGCCTCGGCCGCGATCAGCCGCGCACGCCCTTCGGTCTGTCCACCCAGCCAGTTCGTGAGCACGGGTCGAGATTCTCCGGCCATGGCGGCGACGACCGAACGGGCCACGTCCTCGCTGGATGAGATTGCCGTCGGCGCGTGGAGGATCAAGAGAGCATCGGCGGCGGGTTCGCCGCGGAGGGCGGCGATTGCCGCTCCGAAGCGGGCCCCGTCGGCATCGCCGATGATGTCCACGGGGTTGGCACGGGACCAGTTTGCCGGCAGGCAGGCGTTCAACGCCGCGATGGTCGTGGCGCTCAACGGCGCGAGCCGTCCGCCTTCCGTGATCAGGGCGTCCGCCGCCATGACCCCCGGACCGCCGCCGTTGGTCAAAATGGCCAGTCGATCGCCCGCGATCGGCGCCGCACGCGCCAGCGTTTCGACCGCAGCGAACAGCTCCTGGGTGTCGTAAACGCGGAGCACGCCCGCTCGCCTCAGCGCCGCGTCGTACACGTCATCGGTGCCGGCCAATGCGCCGGTGTGGCTGAACGCCGCGGCCGCACTTTCCTGGGCTCGTCCCGCTTTGATCGCGACCACGGGCTTGTTGCGGGCGGCGGCACGCGCCGCCGACATGAACTTGCGCGGGGCCTTGATCGCTTCGAGATAGAGGAGGATTGCCCGCGTCTCAGGGTCGTTGGCGAGATAGTCGAGACAATCCGCGACGTCGATGTCGGCGCTGTTCCCGAGCGAGACGAACGCCGAGAACCCGATGCCGCGCGTGTTGGCCATGTCGAGGGCCGCCGTGCACAAGGCGCCGGACTGTGAGATGAACGCCAAGGGTCCGGGTCGCGCCTGGGCGTGTGCGAACGTGGCGTTGATGGCACGTGGCGGGATGCTGAGGCCGAGGCAATTGGGACCGAGAACTCGCATCAGCGTTGGACGCGCGGCTTCCAGCATGTGCAGCGCCATTGGCCGGCCATCCGATGCGGGCTGGTCGAGCCCTGCACTCAACACGATGGCAGCCCGCGTCCCACGCGCCGCGAGCGCCGCGATCAATCCAGGCACGGTCGCGGCAGGCGTACAAAGGACGGCGAGGTCGGGAACGAGCGGGAGCAGCTCGACGTTGGGGTAGGCCAGAACTCCGGCGACGGCGGATTGCTTTGGGTTGACGGGCAGGAGTGGACCCGCGAACCCGCCCGCAACGAGGTTGCGAAAAACGACGCCCCCGACACTGGTCGCGCGATTCGACGCCCCGATGACGGCAATCGATCGCGGGGCAAACAGGGCTTCGAGATTTCGGATACTCAAAAGGGCGCTCCCGGCAGCGCTGGAACACTAGGGCATGCGCCCGCGCCGGGCGTTGACGATGATCAGGGGGGTGCGTCGAGAAGATTGAGAACCGCGGCCCGACCAGCCCGCAGAATCTGATCGCTTTCCCCCTCGTCATGTTCCAGGCGGGCCAGCTGGAGCGACCCGATCATCATGGCGAGGGCGGCCCTCGATCGCTCCTCGGCCTGATGAACATCGCCACCGAGCGCGCCGGCGAGAAGCGCAATGTAGCGCCGCACAAGTTGGTTGGGATCGGTAGCCTGGCGGTCGGCTGCGGCGGAGCCGGAAAGCGACGCCGGGAGCGGACAGCCTTTTTCGGGGCTGTCCCGATGCGCCCGCCCGAGGTAGCGCGCCACGAACTGGCGGAGGAAGTCACGCCCCGACCCGTTCCCAACCGTCAGGGCGGCCTCGGACTCGCGCCCCGCCAGATCGCTTGCGGCACGCAACAGCGCCTCACGGCTCTCGAAGTGGGCATAGAAGCCACCGTGCGTCATACCGACCGTCGCCATCACCCGGTGGATCGTAACCGCATGGGGGCCCTCGCGTGTGAGCAAGGAACGGGCAGCCGCCAGGATGCGCCGGCGGCTCGACGCTCGCCGCCGAGGCTCGTACCTCATAAGATTATATATATCATTCTATGTGTTCAGAGCGAGACAGAACGAGCGTCAGCCAGGGCATATAGTATTATATATGTAATCCTACGCCACCTGTTCCCGTCTGTGATAGAGAGCCGGCGTGGCAGCGACGGCAACGCAAACGAGAGTTGATCCGGACTTTTCCCGGGAGCTGAGCGCCGGAGGCATCGTCGCTGGGATCGACGAAGCCGGGCGGGGCCCGCTCGCCGGCCCGGTAGTCGCGGCGGCGGTCGTGCTGCGGCCCGAACGACTCCCTGTCGATGTGTTCGACTCCAAGGTCATGACCGAGCTGGAGCGAGACGCCGCGTTCCGTCGTTTGCAGGAAACCGCTTTGTTCGGCATCGGCGCCGCAAGTGTGGCCGAGATCGATCGTGTCAACATTCTGCAAGCGACGCTGCTGGCCATGCGACGCGCCTACGTTGCCCTCCTCCCGAGGCTCGCCGATCCACCGCGACTTGTTCTCGTGGACGGCAACCGAGCCCCAGCGCTGCCTTCCAACACCGAAACCGTCGTCGACGGCGATGCCCTCTGCCTGTCGATCGCCGCGGCCTCGATTGTCGCCAAAGTAACTCGCGACCGATTGATGCGGGCATTGGACCGCCGCTACTTCGGCTACGGGTGGGCTACTAATAGGGGGTATGGCACCGAGGAACATCGATTAGCGCTCTCGATCCTTGGACCGACCCCGCACCACCGTCGTTCCTTCGCACCGATGCGCCCAGCGAAATCTGAGCAAATTCCTCTAAGCCTTTGAGGAGACATACTTTCTTCTTGACGGGAATCCCTGCGTTGGACGAGCATCCGCCGCCATGGCGCCCTCGACCAATCCGGAAACCGCCCTGCCGCTGGACTCGATTCTCGTGGGCGATTGCATCACCAGGATGAACTCGCTCCCCGAGGCGAGTGTCGATCTCGTGTTCGCAGACCCGCCTTACAATCTCCAGCTCGCCGGGGAACTCCTGCGGCCGAACAACTCCCGCGTCGACGGCGTCGACGATGATTGGGATCGCTTCGCCTCGTTCGAAGACTATGACCGCTTTACGCGCGCCTGGTTGACGGCCGCGCGACGCGTCCTGAAGGACACAGGAACGCTGTGGGTGATCGGCAGCTACCACAACATCTTTCGTATCGGTGCGGCGCTCCAGGATCTCGGGTTCTGGATGCTCAACGACGTGGTATGGCGGAAGTCGAACCCAATGCCCAATTTCCGCGGCCGCCGCTTCACCAACGCCCATGAGACCATGATCTGGTGTGCCAAACACCGGGAGCAAAAGCGCTACACCTTCAACTACCAGGCGATGAAGGCCCTCAACGACGGCCTGCAGATGCGCTCGGACTGGACGCTGCCCATCTGCTCCGGTGCGGAACGCCTTCGGATCGATGGCAAGAAGGCCCACGCGACTCAGAAGCCCGAAGGCCTGCTCTATCGCGTGCTCCTGGCCGCAAGTGACCCAGGCGACATCGTCCTGGACCCGTTTCTCGGTTCCGGAACGACCGCCGCCGTAGCGCGCCGCCTACGTCGGCGCTACATCGGCATCGAGCGTGATGCGGGCTACGCGGAGATCGCCCGCAACCGCGTCGCCAAGGTCGTGCCGGCCTCGGACGCCGACATCGTGGTCACCGGCAATCGGCGCGACGAGCCACGCATCCCGTTCGGCCGGGTCGTCGAACGCGGCCTGATCGAGCCGGGAACGGTGCTGTTCGATTCGAGCCGACGTTGGCGTGCGCGCGTCCGGGCCGACGGCACGCTGGTGAGCGACGGCTCGCAGGGCCGGATCGCGGGCTCGATCCACCAGGTCGGAGCCCACGTTCAGGGGGCTCCGGCGTGCAACGGCTGGACGTTCTGGCACTTCGATGCCGAGGGCCGGGCCGTCGCGATCGACGTCCTGCGCCAGAAGCTAAGGACCGAGTTGCACTAGGACGCTTTGGCCGTGAGTGCGTGTCTCACGGCCTTTTTCATCATGGTCGGTAGCGCGTAGCCGCCAAAGTCTCCGGGATCGGCCCAAACCCCCACGAGGTCAGGCGGCTCTTTGCCCAGGCGGGCGCGATACACCGTCAAAGCGATACGAAAGTGGGTGACGCCCCAGGTCACGGTGCCTGGGACCGCCTTCCAGGTGGCTTTCCACGGCGCCGATCGCCGAACGGCCGACTCGGGCCAGGGCGATTCGGCCCACGCGGTCATCGGCAGGCCCATCATGCCGCCGAACAAGCCGTCTTCGGGACGACGCCTGAGAAGCACGCGACCATCCCCTTGCTCCAGCCAATAGACCGCAGCGTGGCGCAACGGCGTAACGGCACGTGGCGCTTTGGCGGGGATCCGGTCCGTCATCTTTCGGGCCCGCGCCCGACAAAGGTCGGCGAGCGGGCAAATGAGACATTGCGGGCGACGGATCGCGCACACCGTCGCACCCAGTTCCATCAGAGCCTGAGCCGCATCGCCAGCGCGACGCGATGGGATCAAGGTCGACGCGAACGCAGTCATCGCCGGCCGCGAGGTCGCCAGCGGCTCCTCGAGCGCCATCAATCGGGCGACCACGCGTTCGACGTTGGCATCGAGCGGGACGGCGCGCCGGTTGAACGCAAAGGCGGCAACGGCCGCCGCCGTGTAGGCCCCGATGCCTGGCAAGGTCAGCAACGCGTGTTCGGTCGCCGGAAACTTGCCGCGCCACTCGTGCACCACGACCTGGGCACACCGGTGCAGGTTGCGCGCCCTCGCGTAGTAACCGAGCCCTTGCCACTCGTGAAGCACGTCGTCCAACGGCGCACCGGCCAGGGCCTCGATCGTCGGCCAGCGATCGAGGAAGCGCCGGTAACGCGGCACCACAGCGGTCACCGTCGTCTGCTGCAGCATGATCTCGCTCAACCACACGCGGTAGGGATCCGGCCGCTCGCCGCGGCGTCCACGCCACGGCAGGTCGCGGCGATGGCGGTCGTACCAGCGAAGCAGGCTTCGGATCGCCTGCCGGTGGATGGGTGATTCGCCGCTTCGCCTCGCCATTCACCGAGGCTAACACGCGCTCGCCCAATTCCCTGGTCCGCGGCACAATGCGTCCATGGTGCGCGCCCCCACCGACAAGCCGGCTGCCAAGCCGAGCGAGAAGCGCTCGTTTCGAACGCGGCCCGTGCGCGAGGTCGTGGCGGCGCTCACCAAGGGGGCGTTCCGCAAACAGGGCTTCACCCAGACCGAGATTCTGACCCGATGGCCGGCCATCGTCGGCGAGACCTTGGCCGAGGTCACCGCCCCCGAACGATTGCAATTCCACAAGGGTGGTGGCGCGACGCTGGTCGTTCGAACCGAGGGGAGCTTCGCCCCCGAACTGCAGCATCTGACCCCCCTGGTGGTCGAGCGGGTCAATACCCACTTTGGCTATCGCGCGGTGACGAAGCTCGCCATTGTGCAGGGTCCGTTGCCGCATCTGGCCGAGCGCCGGACTCCGAGCGCCGGCGTCGATGATCACAGGCCCGCGCCTGAGATAGCGGAGGCGATTGCAGCCACCCGTGACCCGAATCTGGCTTCGGCATTGGCCGCCCTGGCCAGGGCGATGCGCCGCCCTTAGAGCAGCGAACCACATCGCTTGTGACTCCCGAAGTGGGTTCCTATACTCAACATCTAGTGGTTGGAGGAAGACTTGTCGCAAGCTAGAGCGTGGCTGAGGGCGCTCGGGCTGGTGGTGCTTGTCGCCCTTTCGGTGACGGGCATTGCAACGCCCGCACTGGCTCAGAACGCGGAACCGACCCGGGACATGGGGTACGGCCGCCCGGACGCCCCGGTGACGGTCATCGAGTACATATCGCTGACCTGCCCGGTGTGTGCCCGCTTTCACGCCGAAACCCTGCCCCACGTGCTCAAGACCTACGTGGAACCTGGCCACGTGCGCCTGATCCTTCGCGACTACCCGCTCGACGGGATGGCCTTGCAAGCGGCCGTGGTCGCGCGATGCATGGGTTCGAACGAGCGCTTTACGGCGTTCGTCAACCTGTTGTTCCAGCGCCAACTGCAATGGGCAGACTCGCGTGATCCGTTGGCCGAGATCGGTCGCTTGGCCCGCATCGCCGGCATGGCACCGGAGCAGTTCTCGGCCTGCCTGCGCAACCAGTCGCTCGCGGAGTCGGTGTTGCGCGAGCGTCAGAGCGCCGAAACCGAGTTTCGCGTTCGCTCGACTCCGACGTTCGTGATCAACGGGCGCGTCGTACCCAGTTTCTTGAGCGCCGCGCAATTCGACGAACTCGTCAAGCCCCTCATCAAATAGTGGTCGTCAGTCGGTAATCCCATGCATTTTGCGCGTCTACGCATCGCCGGTTTCAAGTCGTTCGTCGAACCGACCGAGCTCCTGATCGAGCCGGGTACCACCGGAATCGTCGGCCCCAACGGCTGCGGCAAATCGAATCTGGTCGAAGCCCTGCGATGGGTCATGGGAGAAACCTCGGCCAAACGCATGCGTGGCGCCGAGATGGACGACGTCATTTTCAACGGGACCTCCGACCGGCCGTCGCGCAACTTGGCGGAAGTATCGCTCCTGCTCGACAACGCCGACCGCAGCGCACCACCGAGCTTCAACGAAGGCGATCAGGTCGAGGTGGTGCGACGGATCGAACGGACGGCAGGGTCGCGCTATTTGATCAACGGCCGCGACGTGCGCCTGCGCGACGTCCAGATGTTTTTCGCCGACGCGGCGAGCGGCGCCAACTCGACGGCCATCGTCAGCCAGGGCCAGGTTGGAGCGATCATCAACGCCAAGCCACAACAGCGTCGTGGCCTTCTCGAGGAGGCGGCCGGCATCAAAGGCCTGCATTCGCGACGTCACGAGGCCGAACTTCGGCTCAGGGCGGCGGAAACCAATCTGTCGCGCGTCGACGACGTGTTGAAGACGCTCGAGGCGCAGCTGCACGCGCTCAAGAAACAGGCGCGCCAAGCCAGCCGCTATCGCAACATCAGTGGCCAGATTCGCTCCACCGAGGCAATGCTCTTTCACTTGCGCTGGTTGCAGGCGGCGGCGGCCCTGGAAACGGCCGAGACGAAGTTGCGGGAGGCCGAAACCGAGGTGACCGCGCGGACCGGTGAAGCGACGCGGGCCGCCACCGCCCAGGCCGAGGCCGCGGCCCAGCTCCCGGGCCTGCGGGAGGCCGAAGCCGCTGCGGGGGCGGCGCTCAATCGCTTGTCGGTCGAACGCGGCCGCCTGGACGAAGAGGAAAAGCGCGTCCGTACCGAGACCGAACGCCTGCGCGAACGGTTGGCGCAGATCGACAGCGATCTCCAGCGCGAGGAAGCGCTGGTCGCGGACGCGCAGACCGCGACGGCGAAATTCGCCGAAGAGCGCACACGAATCGAAGCCGAGCGGCAAGGCGAGCACGAATTGATGGCCGCCACCGCCGAGGCCCTGCGCGTCTGCACCAACGAGGTCGCCGAGGCTGATGCTGCATCCCAGGCTATGACCCATGAAGTCGCGACCATCGAAGCGCAGCGCAGCTCCTTGATCCGCCAGATCGAGGAGGGCGAGGCCCGACGGACCCGACTGACCGAGCGCCTCGCCGAAACCGCCCGGGAGATCGCGGCGCTCAATGCCACCGGACGACCCGCGACACCGGCGGCCGACATCGCGGGATTGCGCGACGCGGTCACCATCGCCCAGGACGTGGCGGCGACGGCCGAAGCCGCCCGTCAAGCGGCCGTTGGCGCGGAATTCGAAGCACGCGAGGCCAAGGCGGCCGCAGACGAGGAGCTCGCGCGACTCGTGGCCGAGCGCGACGCGCTTGCCGGCCTCCTGTCGATCAACGAGGACGACCTGTGGCCACCGCTCATCGATGCGGTGATCGTCGAACCGGGTTACGAATCGGCTCTTGGTGCCGCGTTGGGCGACGATCTCAACTTCGCCGCCGACACCGGTGCGCCCGTGCATTGGCGCAACCTGCGGCCGCTCGTCGATGCACCGCCGCTGCCGCGGGGCGCCGTGCCGCTCAGCCATTTCGTCAAGGCCCCACCCGTCCTCGAGCGCCGACTGTCGCAAGTGGGCGTCGTCGATTCGGCCGTGGGTGCCGCTCTCGCGGGCGACCTGCGCCAGGGGCAACGCCTGGTCGATCGCGACGGCGCCCTTTGGCGCTGGGACGGCTTCACCGCGGCCGCCAATGTCGCGACCACCGCTGCTCAACGGCTCGCGCAGCGCCGCCGGCTGAAGCAGCTCCAGACCGCGGTCGGTGACGCCCAGGCGGTCGCCGGGGCCGCGAATGCCCGGTTCCAGGCGGCTCACGCCGGGAGCGAGGCCAGGCTTGCCGCCGAAAGCGCCGCCCGCGACGCCCTCCGCGCGGCCGAAGCCGCGCTCACCGCAGCACGCGAAGCGGAAGCGGAGGCCATTCGCCGGAACGCCGAGTTCACCGCCCGACTGAAGACGTTGCAAGAATCGCAGGGCCAGCTCACGACCGAGCACCGCGAGACCGAAGGGCGCGTGTCGGACGCGCGTCAGACGCTCGGCAGCCTGGCCCCGCGCGAGGAACTCGATACACGTCTCGCCGCCCTGCGTGCCACCCTCGAAGAACGCCGCACGGCGCTGGCGGGCGCCGCGGCGGAGCAGACGCGCCTGTCCCACCTCGCCACGGCTCGCACCGATCGTGTTCGCGCGATCGATGGCGAAACCCAGTCCTGGATATCGCGCGAGGCGGCCAGCACCAGGCAGGTCGACGAACTCAATGAGCGCCGCTATCGCGCCAAGGACGAACTCACGACCATCGAGGCCGTGCCACAGGAGATCGCACGACAGCACGGCGAGATTCTCAGCCGCATCGAGCATGCCGACGTCGTCCGGCGTGAGGCGGCGGATGCCCTTGCGAACGGGGAACGCGCCCTCGCCGAGTGTGACCGCATCGCCAAGGCGACCCAGGAGATTTTGGCCGCCGCGCGCGAAAGCCGCGTCCGCCTCGAATCCGGCGTTGAACAGGGGATCCAACACCTCAAGGACATCGCGACGCAGATTCGCGAGCGTATCGAATGCGAACCCCAGGAGGTCCTGACCAAGGCCGAACACGATCCAGGCGACCCGCTACCGGAACTCGCTGCAATCGAAGCCAAGCTCGACCGCATCCGTCGCGAGCGCGACAACATGGGGCCGGTGAACCTGCGGGCCGATATCGAAGCCGAGGAGATCAGTCAGAAAATGACGACGCTCGCGACCGAGCGCGACGACCTGGTGCAGGCGATCGCCAAACTCCGGCAAGGTATCGCCAACCTCAACCGAGAGGGGCGCGAGCGGATGCTGGCCTCCTTCGAGCAGGTCAACAAACACTTCCAGGACCTGTTCATGACTCTGTTCGGGGGCGGACGGGCCCACCTCGCGTTCGTCGACTCCGAGGATCCGCTCGAAGCCGGCTTGGAGGTCATGGCCAGTCCTCCCGGCAAGAAACTTCAGTCGATGTCGCTGCTGTCGGGCGGCGAGAAGGCGCTGGCCGCCATCTGTCTGTTGTTCGCCGTGTTCCTGACCAACCCGGCGCCGATCTGCGTGCTCGACGAAGTCGACGCTCCGTTGGACGAATCGAATGTCGGCCGATTCTGCGACTTGATCCAGGAGTTGGTGTCGATGACCTCGACCCGGTTCCTGATCATCACCCATTCCAGCCTCACGATGTCGCGCATGGATCGGCTGTTCGGCGTCACGATGGCCGAGCGCGGCGTCTCCCAGTTGGTGTCGGTCGACTTGGCCCGCGCCGAGCGTCTGCGCGAAGCCAGTTAGGGCCCGCGGCGGCACCGCGCCGCATGCGGTCAACACATTGATGTCGCAGGGCTTTTTGCTGATCCTGCGTGCTTGACAGGGTGGGACGCGAGCCGATAGGGTGCGCCGCGTTTTCGGCGGATTTCCGGGCCTTTCCGGGCACCGCGGCAGATCTTGGGGTGTCGATCATGCCTCCCAACGAGCCGCACGACCTCAAAGGACTGGGGCAGCGCCTGAAACGTGCCCGGCAGGGTGAAATTGCCGGGCAGTCGGCGTCGGACGGAGCGCGGGGGAGCGCGTCGTTCGGCTTCGCCCAGGCGATGCAGGTGGCCGTCGAAATGGTCGCCTCGCTGGCCATGGGCGGGTTATTGGGTTGGTTCCTCGATCGGTGGCTCGGTACGACGCCGGCGCTGCTGATCCTCTTCATTGTCCTCGGCATGGCGGCCGGCGTTCGATCGGCCTACCGGGCCGCACAGCGCTACGCCAAACGGCTCGAGCAAGACCAGGAAAACGGCGACAAGGGGTAGAGCGACCGTGGGTTTGTTCATCAGCTCCGCACAAGCGGCCGAGAACCATAGTCCACTCGAACAATTCGAGATCCGGCGATTGGTCCCGCTCGATGTCGGCGGCGTCGACGTTTCGTTCACCAATTCGTCCCTGTGGATGATCGTCGTGTTGGCCGCCATCACGTTTTTCTTGAGCGTCGCGGTTCAGCGCCAGGCCCTCGTTCCGGGCCGCCTGCAGTTGACGGCCGAGATGGCCTACCAATTCATCGCCAACATGGTGCGCGACAACGCCGGTTCGGCGGGACGGCCCTATTTTCCGTTCATCTTCACCCTGTTCATCTTCATTCTGTTCGCCAACATCCAGGGGCTGATCCCCTATTCCTTCACCGTGACGAGCCACATCATCGTCACCTTCTCGATGGCGCTCGTGGTGTTCGTTGGCGTGACGATCATCGGCGTCGTCCGCCACGGCGCGAGGTTCCTGACTCTGTTCGTTCCCTCGGGCGTGCCGATCGCGTTGGCGCCGCTGCTCGTCGTCATCGAGTTGATTTCTTACCTCGTTCGCCCGATCACGCTCGCCGTCCGGTTGTTCGCCAACATGACCGCCGGCCACATCCTGCTCAAGGTGTTCGGCGGATTCGTCGTGTCGCTCGGCGGTTTCTACGTCATTCCGGGCATTGCCCCATTGGCCGTGACCGTCGCTCTCTACGGCCTCGAACTGATCGTCGCGTTTCTCCAAGCGTACGTCTTCGCGGTGTTGAGCTGCCTGTACCTCAACGACGCGTTGCACCTGCACCACTAGACAGACCCTTAGCCCAAGAAAAGGAACAGTCCATGGAACTCGAAGCAGCAAAGCAGATTGGCGCCGGCCTCGCGACCATCGGTCTCGCGGGTGTCGGTATCGGCATCGGCTTGATCTTCGGCAACTATGTTTCGGCCGGCATCCGCAATCCGAGTGCCGCGCCGAAGATGTTCGGCAACGTGCTGCTTGGCTTCGCGCTCACCGAAGCCATCGCGTTGTTCGCGCTCGTCATCGCGTTCCTCATCCTCTTCGGCTAACGCCGAGCGATGCCGCAACTCGACATCACGACGTTCACGGCCCAGATCTTCTGGCTCGTCGTCACGTTCGTCGTCCTTTACCTGGTCTTGGCGCGTCGGCTGCTGCCCCGGATCGGCGAGGTCATCGAATCGCGGGCGAAACGGATCGCCGAAGACATCGAGCAGGCCGAAAAACTCAAGGCCGAATCCGAGGCCGCGATCAAGACGTACGAGGCGGCCCTGGCCGGCGCACGGGCCAATGCCCAGACCGTGATCGGTGAAGCCAAAGCAGCGGCCACGGCCGAATCGGCCAAGGCCCTCGCCGCCCTGGAGGCCCGTCTCGACGCCGACGCTTCGGCCGCTGAAGCGCGCATCCGGGCCGCTCGGGAACGCGCCAAGGACGAGCTCGCGTCGGTCGCCGGCGAGGCGGCCAGCGCCATCGCCAAGCGGTTGATCGGGGTCGACGCCCGCAGTGATGCCGTGGCTGCGGTCGTCGCCGCCGAACTCAAGCGAACCTGAGCCATGGATCATTTCTTCGCGAGTCCCGAGACCTGGGTCGCAGCGGCGTTCATCATCTTCGTCGCACTCGTCGCAAAACTCGCGTGGGGCAAGATCGTGGCCGGACTCGATCAGAAGTCTGCTGTGATCAAGTCCGAGATCGACGAGGCGCGAAAGCTACGCGACGACGCCCAAGCGCTGCTCGCGACCTACCAGCGAAAGCAGCGAGAAGCACTCCAGGAGGCCGAGGGAATCATTGCACAAGCGCGCGACCAGGCCGCGTCCATGCGGGCCGAAGCAGAAAAGGCGTTGAGCGAGGCGTTGCAGCGACGGTCCGACCTCGCCGTCGAGAAGATCGCGCGCGCCGAGGCACAGGCCGTTCAGGAAGTTCGGGAACTGGCCGTCGATGTCGCCGTCGCCGCCGCGGAGAAATTGATCAGCCAGGGGCTCGACCCGGCGCGCGCACGCGGCCTCGTCGACCAGGCGATCGGCGACCTCGGACGAAAGCTCCACTAGCGCCGACACACAGCGGTTGTTGAACGCGGCGCCGTCGTGGCACCGTGTTTCGTTTTGGCTTGTGCCGACGGGCGACTACACTGGCCCCTGGGGAGGACACCATGACGCTCGAAATCGACCGCAACTTCGTTCGGATCAAAGAAGGCCAAGTGCATTTCCGGAGCGCCGGGAATCTCAAGAGCGGGCGACCGCTCGTCATGATCCACGCCTCGCCTGCATCGGCCTACAACCTCATCCCGCTCATGAACGCGATCGGAAACAAGCGACCGCTTTACGCACCCGACACGCTCGGGAACGGCGATTCGTGCAAAGCGCAGGTGGAGGTTCCCGACATGGCGTACTACGCCGATGCGGTGAACCGCCAACTCGACGCCTTGGGGCTCGGAGAAGTGGACGTCTACGGCACCCACACCGGGGGTTCGATCGCGATGGAACTCGGGATCCAGCAACCGAAACGTGTACGCCGCGTCGTCATCGACGGGATCGGGCTCTACACCGACGAAGAAAAGAAAGACATGCTCGCCAACTACACGCCCGAGATCAAGCCGGACGCATTCGGCAGCCAGTTCAACTGGGCGTGGCACTTCGTGCGGGATCAGAGCTTCTTTTTTCCCTGGTACAAGCGCGACGTCGAACACCAGAGGTCTAACGGCCTCGCATCCCCCGAACAAATGCACGCGGTCGTCATGGAGGTCTTGAAGTCGATCACGACCTACCATCACGGCTATCGTGCATCGTTCCGCTACCCCAAGAAGGATCGCCTGCCGCTGATCACCCAGCCGGTGCTGATGATCTATGAAACGACCGATCCGCTCTTCAAGTACAAGGACGAGGCGGTGCGCGCGGTGAAGCGCTGCACCGAAGGGGCCCTCGCGAAGGGCGCTCGTACCGCGGACAAGGCCAAGCTGATCAACGATTGGTTGGACAAGGCCGTTTAGAGGCGAGCCCGGTCAAAATCGCCGCGTGGGGTCAAGGGCAAGCGGCCGCCAATGACCCTGCAAGAGGGCGAGCGGGGAGTGGTCCCGATAGTGTGCCGCGGTCGCTCCGGCAAGTTCGAACACGGGCCCGAGGTCTGCGGTGACGGATGATCGGTGCAGCGCTTCGCGCGCTTGGGTCTCCAGGGCATGGAGATCAAGGGTGGTGAATTCGCCCCGATCGTAGAGCACCCGCCCGCCCACCATGGTCCAACGAACGTCGGATGCCTGACCACGCTGGATGACGAGATCGAGCACGCTGACCCGATCGCTCGTCCAAACCCCGCGTAAACTCGCCGCGCTTATGGCAGTCATATCGGCCCGCCAGCCCGGGGTGATTCGACCAACGTCACGAAGCCCAAGCATGCGTGCGCCACCGACGGTCGCCATGGCAAAGAGATCGGCGCTTGCCGGCCCGGGAGGAGCATCGAGAAGTGGCGAAGCCGCCAACGCGCCGGCCAAACGCACTTCGGCCAGGAAGTCCTCGCTGTCTCCGAGGCACAGGTTGTCGGTCCCAATCGCGAGGGGCACACCCAAACGGAAATATTCTCCAAACGGTGCAGCGCCGTTGTAGAGGCGCAGGTTGGAACTCGGATTCCGTACGAACGTAACGCCCGTCTGAGCGGCGATCACGGCGTCGGCTTCCGTCATCCAGACCGCGTGACCAACCGAGGTACGCGAATTTGCGAGCCCCAGCGTCCGCAGGTGGGCCAGGAACCCCTCTGGGTACAACTTGGCCGTCACCGCAGCTTGGGCGAGCGATTCCATACCGTGAAAGTGCACAAACAGACCGTGCCGATCGGCGTGCTTCGCGATCGCACCGAGCATCTCGTCGCTAGCCCACTGCGGCCCCGCCGGCCCATAGCCAATTTGCAGACGGTCGTGCCCCTCGAACGCGCGACGAAGCCGATCTGCCAGGGCGACCGTCTCCGTCGCACCCCCGGCGTAAAGTTGCTTGGCGGCGCCATCCGTAAGGCGTGCCGCCGATGGCGGCAGCGACGCCACGAATCCGGGTGTCTCACCGTCATCGTAGAGAACGTGCCCACGATCCATGCAGCCGACCGCGATTCCCGCGCGAAGTCCGGCCTGGTCGTAGGCCTCGATCATGGCGCGCAACTCGCCCTCGTAGTCTCCCGATCCAAGGGGCGTGTTCGTCTGAACCGTGGTGGTCACGCCCCCGGCAAGGAACCGGGCACACACCAAGCCAACGTTGATCCGCGGATCGAGAAGTCGGCGCAATCGACTGGTCACCAAGTAGGGCTCGAGACGATCGTCGGCCTGACCGAGCTGAAGGGTTGACACCGCCCGGCCATGCTGATGGGCGTTGACCAACCCCGGCATTAGGACCACGTCCCCAAGGTCGACGACCTCGGCCCCCCGCGCATGGCCCAAGAACGCAGCCCGCGGCGCGATACGCTCAATGCGATCGCCGCGGACGAGCACGGCGTGGTCGGTGAGCCCACCCGGGGTTTCGGCGTCGGGGAGAACCACGGCCGCCATAATGATTTTCGCAGTGTCTGCCGAAGACATGCCACCCTCCTCCTGCTGTTTTACCGACGCTGCAGGCCCGAAAGCTGACGTTCGCTCAAGGCCCGGCGGAACACGATCAGGAAAATGAGGCTCGCTCCAACCAGCATCGTCGAAACCGCTGCGATCGCTGGATCCGCGATGAACTGGATATGCTGCATGAGCTTGAGCGGAAGCGTCTCGCCGCGGGTCACGAACAGTGATAGCGAGACATTGTCGAACGACAGAAGGAACGCGAACGCCGTCCCGGTAATGATTCCAGGGCGGATGATCGGCAGCGTGATCAAGCGGAACGTCTGCCAGCGACTTGCGCCGAGGTCGAGCGAAGCGCGTTCGATGGCCGGGTCGAAATTGGCGAATGAGGCTCCGACCAGATAGGTCACGTACGACGTGCCGATCACGGCGTGCGAGAGAACGGCGGGGACGAGTCCCTGCTTGAGCCCGTAAGTCGGAAGCAGGAACAAGAGGCCCAGCCCGACGACCACGGCGGGTAGGGCTATGGGCAAACCAACGAGAAGCTGTAGTCCGGTTCTTGCCGGAAACGCTCGCAGGCGAAGCGCCATGGCCGCACCTGTCCCCGCCAGGGCCGAGACGATTGCCGACCCAGTTGCGATGAGTGTGCTCATGACCAGGCCGTCGACGAATTCCCGGTTGGCCAATGCCGCCTCGTACCAGCGCCAGCTAAATCCAACCGGCGGAAACTGGATTCGAGAGCGGCTGGTGAACGAAACAGCGATCGCCATCAGGATCGGCAACACAAGGTAGAACGACACGAATGCCGTACACAGGCCGATCCAGCGCCGTTCCGCGCGCTCGCCGGCATACAGTTGGGATTTGGCAAGCGTCATCCCAGGGCCGCCCAACGCGTGAACCGGCGATACGTCAGGGTCGTCAACAGAAGGTAGGCAACGACGAAGATGAGCAGCACGCTGGCGATCGCTGCTGCCGGCATCCAGTTCAACAGCTGCACCGACTGTTCGAAAATGGCGGGGGCCATCATCGGAAATCGCGTGGTTCCGAGGAGCGAAGGCATCACGAAGTCGCTGAGCACGCTGGCGAAGACGAGTTGGGTGCCCGCAAATATCCCGGGCAGGGCCAACGGCAATGTGATGCTGGTCATCACGCGCATCCGGCCCGCTCCGAGGCTCGAAGCCGCACGATCCATGGACATGTCGATTTTCCCGATGGCGTTGACGAGCGGCAAGACCATCAGCGGAAGGTAACGGTGGACCATCGCCAGCGTCATGGCCTCGATCTCGTAGAGCAACCGAACCGGGCGATCGACGAGCGTCAGAGAGACCAGTATCTGATTGATCAGGCCACGATCGGCGGTGATCACCATCCAGCCGAATACCCGAACCACGACGCTGACGATAATCGGCAAATAGAGGATCCAGATCAGCCAGGGCAGCCAGGGTCCGGCCCAGCGGACCATGAAATACGCCAGCGGAAAGCCGAGCACGAATGTCAGAGCCGTGACTCCAACGGCCGTGCCAAGCGTGTTGGCGTAGACCGAAAGGTAGTAACCCTCGGACACGATCGCCCAGTAACTCGCGAGGAAATTTCCGGTCCTCGGCGCGGTGACCAGTCCTCCGAAGAAGCTCACCCAGATGATTGCCACAAGCGGCAGGATGAAGAACGGAACGCTGATGACGACGAGCGGCGCCGACCAGAGAAGCGGCTCAGGACGCCAGCGATCCAACCAAGCCCAGATCCGGGATCGGATGTCCGTTTCTCCGAGGGCGATCGTGCTCACGTCAATCCGTCAAGAAGCATCGATCGGGCGAGAACGATAAGAAAACCTTGTCGCCGGCCTGCAGCATTCGACCGTCAGAAGACCGGCTCTCCGTCGTTTCGAGGACGAACTCGGTGGCACCGAGTTCCACGACATAGCGTTGCGTCGACCCGAGGAAGCTGCCCAGACGAAGTGTGCCCGGGTTTCGGCCGTGAACCTCGGTCGGCTTGCCCGCGACCATGATGTCGGTACTGCGCAGACAAAGAGTTCCGCGGTCCGCACGCGCCCACGAGCGTTGGCGCGAACACTCGAACGCAATGCCCTCGGGCGCCTCGACGGCAAGCGTGCGGCCGCGGTCGACCAGCGATACGGCCAAGCGATTGACGTGTCCAAGAAAGCTCAACACGAACTCGCTCTTGGGGTTGGCATACAGATCGGACGGACGGCCATCCTGCACGATCCGGCCGGCATTCATGACGACCACGCGATCCGCGAGGGCAAAAGCCTCGCGCTGATCATGAGTGACGAGGATCGCGGTGATCCCAAGCTCACGCAGCAGGAGGGAGAGCTCGACTTGCATGCTCTCTCGCAGGTTCTTGTCGAGCGCACTGAGCGCTTCATCGAGTAGCAATATTTCCGGACGTACCGCGAGCGCTCGCGCGACCGCAACACGTTGCCGTTGGCCGCCACTGAGTTCGCCTGGGTAGCGTTTTTCGAGACCGCTCAGCTTCAGAAGATCCAGGCACTCGGTGGTTCGGGCCGCGGTGACATCCGCGCGCTCGCCGCGAACCCGAAGGCCGTAACCAACGTTCTCGGCGACCGACATATGGGGAAAAAGGGCGTAGCTTTGGAACACCATGGCCGTCGGACGACGGTTCGGCGGCTTGTCGTTAATGCGCTGCCCGAGCAGCCGTATCTCGCCGCGATCGGGCCTTTCGAAACCGGCAATCAGGTTGAGAAGGGTCGTCTTGCCGCAGCCGGATGGGCCCAGGAAGCAAAGGACCTCCCCGCGTCGCACGGCCAAGCCGACATCGTCCACGGCACGTAGATCGCCGTACGACTTGCTGACCCCCACCACCTCGAGGTGGTGGGGGTCTTCCGCCGCTGTCGTCTGCACTTGGACTAGCGCTGAATCTCGCGTTGCCAGCGGCCGAGCCAATCCTCGCGCACCGTACCCAGGTAGGCCTCGTCGAGGTACACGAGCTTCGTGTAATCGGTCAGAATCTTCGACTTGACCTCAGCGCTGACGGGGGCGGTTTTGTTCGAAGGAGTCGCGGTCAGCGTTTCGGCAATCGCACCCTGGATCGCGGGAGAGAGGACGAAGTCCATGTACTTGTAGGCGGCGGCGAGGTTCGGCGTCTGCTTGGGCAAGACCAGGTCGAGCGGGACCGCGATGACGCCCTCCTTCGGGATCGTCCTCGTAACATCTGCGTTCTGTGCCGCCAACGTGCTAATGCGGATTCCGTACTGCGGCCCGATATCGGCCTCACCGCGATCGATCATCGTACTGACCTGCACGGGATCCGTCGTAAACGCCCGGACCCTCGGCTTGAGTTCACGATACTTGGCAAACGCTTCCTCCACCGCCTTTGGATCACGTTCATTGGACCCGACGGCTCGGGCGTACATCGCGATGAGGTAGAGCGGTGTAACCGTGTTGTTGGCCGCCAGGGCGATACGGCCGTTGAACTCGGGCCGCCACAGATCGAGCCAGGAGGTCACCGGGCTTTTTGCCGCCTTCTTGTTGTACATGAGGTCGAGGTGCTCGAGGATCATCGCCGCCCCCATGCCACCGGGAACGACCGAATCCTTGTCCAACCCGGCGAGGTTGGGGACCGACGATTGATCCACGGGTGCCAATAGGCCCGACCCGGCATAGCGGACCGACAAGGTTCGTACCGACATGAAGGCGTCGTACGGCGGATTCCTCGGGTCTGCCTCAAGCTTGGTGTAGGCCGTGGTCGTCAGGTCGGCGCTGTATTGCACACGCGCCACGCCGGTCTTGGCGAATGGCTCTCCAATCACCTTGTCGAAAGCCGCATACGGCCCGCCGTAGTGCATGACACGGAGCGTCGTTGCCTGGGCACGCGCGGAACGACCGCCAAACGCGCCAAGCGCGGACAGCGCCGATCCCGCGATCGCACACTTCACCAGTGTTCTACGATCCATTTTGGTACCTCGTCTTTCCTCGCTCGACGTTGATTTGCCGAAACGTGGACAGTCTAGGCACGAACCCCCGAATCGCCAAACAGCGGCGGTCGGGGCTGATCCTCCGATTGAACAGCGTCGACGAACGTGCTGTTTCGCCCGCGCTACCGGGCGATCAGGCGCGCCACGGTTGCGCCGAGTTCCATGTCGTCCTCCTGCCCGAAGTTGTGGTAGCGCACGACACCCTCGCGATCGATGAGCAGAAGCGACGGTGTGCCACGCAGCCCATAGGCGGCCATGGTCTTGGGCAAGGGCCCTCCATTCCCCGGCTCATCGACCCCGATCGGAAAGCCCAAACGGAACTCGTGAATAAACGCCGCGAGTGCGGTCGGCGTCATCGCCTCGTGGTGTTCGAACACCGTATGGAGGCCGACGACGATCGCATCCTCGCCCGAAAAGAGTTGGTGCAGCTTCTGCGTCTGCGGCAAGGCCTGGAACACGCAGCCGGGGCAGAGCATTTGGAACGTGTGCAGGATCACCACGCGGCCGCGGAGATCGGCGAGCTGCAACGGCTGTGGACTATTGAACCACTGTGTCGTGCTCCACGGGGGGGCGGGCTGGCCGGCTTTGATCATGGGCGAAACTCCACGTAAGGCCCGTGCAAGAACGAACGGCGATCCTAACAGAACGCCTCGGCATTTCGGTCCCTCGTCCGAGCCACAGGGTGGCGCTTTCGCGCCTGATCCAAGTCTTGAGTCGGATCGTTCTTTGCGGGCAATCTTGCCCTCAGGTGACGACGAGGTAGACGATGACACAGGGGTCGATCAGCGAGGCCCTGGCCGCCGAGATCAGCCTGACCCCGTCCGTTTCGATTCCCGCGGACGCCCGATCCGTCTCCAAGCGCATGCTGATCGACCACGTCGGGATCACGTACATGGGCGCCGCGATGACCGAACAGGCGCTTCTCGCGTACGCCCGCGAACTCGGCGGGCGGGCCACCCTCATCGGATTTCCCCTCAGGGTTCCCGCCGAGCTCGCCGCGGTCGTCAATGGGCAGAATTGCCGGGCGAACGACTTCAACGAAACTGGACCCGGTACGGATGTCGGCCCCCGTTGTGTTCATACGGCCCTCGCGGTCGGGCAGCGGACCTAGGCTTCGGGACGCGCAATCATCGACGCGATCACGTAAGGCCGAGCGTGACGTCCTCCAAGATCACCGAGGCGTTGGCGGCCGAAGTCGCCGAAACGGACGACGGCGACATCCCCGATCGAGCGCGCCGGGCAATCGAGACTCTCATTCTCGATCATGTGGGGATCGCGTACATGGGCGCCGCTCTGACGGGCGCCCCTCTCATCGCGTTTGCCCGCGACCAAGGCGGGCGAGCGGACGCCGTGTTGCTGGGCAGCGACCTCCGTGTTCCCGCGGCGCTCGCGGCTGGCCTCAACGGGCAGTTCTCTCGCGCCACCAACTTCGAAGAAACCGGGCCCGGACGGCATATCGGTCCGCTTTGCGTCCACACCGCGCTCGCTGTCGGTCAGCGGGTCGGGACGACGGGCCGAGCCATGGTCACCGCGGCCGCATTGGGCTATCTCCACTGCGCCCGCTTCCATCAAGCCGTGCGCGCCAACAACGGCATGGCCCACCATCGGACAACGGCCGCGGCCATAGCCGCGCGACTACACGGTTTCGATCGCCGCCGCACCGCCCGGGCACTCAACCTCGCTTGGGAGATGCCGCATCGGTTTCGTGCCGACACGAGCTCCCGAGTGGCGACGCTCGCGTTCGAAGCCAAACGCATTTCACCCTTCGGAACACCGGGCCCGCTCGCCACGCCGTTTTTTCATGCGCGGCATGGCATCGAGGCTGCGCTCCTCGTCGCCCATGGACTAACGAGCGTCGAGGCCGAAATCGATCGCGACCGAGCGGACTACGACGTCCCTGGTCTCCTGCGCCAGCCGCCCCCGTTCGACTTGATCGGTCGAATGGAACTCAAACCTTGGCCGTGCAACCGACCCGGCCAGTGCGCCATCCAGGCCCTGAGCGATCTGCTGCAGGACCACGCGATCGATCCCGACACCGTGACCGAGCTCCGCTTGCATGTCCCCCGTGTTTCCGCCGTCCCGCACCAGGTCGACCCCGCTCCCGATACCTACTGGGAGGCGATCTATTCGATCCACTGGGCCGCGGCGATGGTGGTTCTGGGAATACCGGCTGGGCCGAAGTGGGTGACCGCTTCGCGTCTTCGGGATCCCCGCGCCCGTCGCCTCGCGGCCATGGTCGAGGTGCGCGAAGATCGCGAAGCGACACTGGCCTACGAGGAGACGCGACGGGACGACGTCCTGGGATCGGTAGAAATCGTCGCCGCTGGGCGCTCCTACCGGGCGCAGGCCAGCCTCGGCCAGACGCTGGGCAGCCCGAACAGACCCATGAGCGCCGCGGCAATCGACGCCAAGTTCCGCGAAGCATCCTCCTTGGCACTCACGCCAACACACGCGGAGCGACTGATCACTGCGTTGCGGTCGATCGACACGGTCGTCGACGTGGGCGAACTCGCGGCGTTGCTCGTGGTGGACCAGACTCCGAAAACGTGAACCGACCTATTCGGCGGCCTGGGCCGGACTCGGCGGACGCCAGCGCAACACAGGATTGCGCGCGGCGCGAGTCTCGTCCAGGCGCCGGCGCGGCGCGAGCCGAGGCGCCTGAACGAAATGCGCCGCGTCCCCGCCCTTGGCCCGACGAGCGAGCGCGCGGAGCGTCGCGATGAATTGATCGAGCGAAGATCGCGACTCGCTTTCGGTGGGCTCGGTGAGGAGCGCGCCGTGGACGATCAACGGGAAGTAAACCGTCATCGGGTGGTACCCCTCGTCGATCATCGCCTTGGCAAAGTCGAGTGTCGTCACGCCGGTGTCCTTGAGGAAGCGGTCGTCGAACAACACCTCGTGCATGCACGGACCGGGGTAGGCCGGCGACAACTCGTCCTGGAGCGCCGCCAAGATATAGTTGGCGTTGAGGACCGAGTCCTCGGCCACTTGCCGCAGGCCATCGCTGCCATGCGACAGCATGTAAGTCAAAGCCCGGACAAACATGCCCATCTGTCCATGGAACGCTTTGACGCGTCCGAACGCTTGGCCACCGTGCTCCCCATTCGGCGCTTCGACCAGTTGCAGCCCTTGGCGACCGTGCACGACGAAGGGCAGCGGTGCAAACGGTGCGAGCGCCGCGGAGAGGACAACCGGGCCCGACCCCGGGCCACCGCCGCCGTGCGGCGTCGAAAACGTCTTGTGCAAGTTGATGTGCATGGCGTCGATCCCCAGGTCCCCGGGACGCACCTTGCCGACGATCGCATTGAAATTGGCGCCGTCGCAGTAGAAGAAACCTCCGACGCCGTGGATCGCCGCGGCCGCCTCGCGAATCTCGTTCTCGAACAGACCGCACGTGTTGGGGTTGGTCAGCATGATGGCGGCAACATCGGGCCCGAGCTTGGCCTTGAGGGCCGACAAGTCGATCCGGCCGCGCGAATCCGAGGGGACCGGATCGACGGTGAATCCGCAGAGCACCGCAGTCGCCGGGTTCGTGCCGTGCGCCGAGTCTGGAACGAGGATGCGCTTGCGGGATTCCCCACGGGCGTCGATCGCCGCACGAATGGCCATCATGCCGCACATTTCACCGTGCGCACCGGCTCCGGGCGATAGGGCGACCGCCGGCAGGCCCGTGAGGACCTTGAGCCAACGTGCGACCTCGTCCATCACGGCCAGCGCTCCCTGCACGGTCGAAGTCGGCTGCAGCGGATGGACGTCGGCGAACCCCGGTAGGCGCGCCATCTTCTCGTTGAGGCGCGGGTTGTGCTTCATGGTGCACGAGCCGAGCGGGTACAGCCCGGCGTCGATCGCGTAGTTCTTCTGTGACAGTCGCACGAAGTGACGGACCACTTCCGGCTCGGAGAGGCCTGGCAGACCGATATCGCCGGTGCGTTCCAGCCCGCCCAGGCGATTCTCACCACGGCTTGGTTCGGGAAGATCGACTCCGCACCGACCAGGAGCGCCCTGCTCGAACAGTAGGGCCTCCTCCATCGCGAGCCCACGATGCCCGCTGGTGGTCGCCGTCACTTCGGCCGTTGACGGCGACGCTTGCCGACCCGACGAATGTGCCTGGGAACGAGCGCTCATGACAGCACCTTCCGCAGACCAACAACCAAGGCGTCGCGATCCGCCGCTTGAGTCGTCTCCGTCACGGCGACCAAGAGCAACCGATCGAGGTCCGGTCGACCGGGTTCGAGCCGACTGACCGGTACGCCGGCAAGGATGCGCTGCTCCGCGAGGGCATCGACGATTGCCGCTGCCGGTCGCGGCAATCGCACCGTGAACTCGTTGAAGAACGTACGATTGATCACCTCGACTCCCGGGACCGAACCCAACGCTCTCGCGAGATCGACCGCGGCCCGATGATTGAGTTCGGCCATTCGCCTGAGGCCGACATCGCCGAGGAGCGAAAGGTGAATGGTGAATGCCAGTGCGCACAATCCGGAATTCGTACAGATGTTGCTCGTCGCCTTCTCGCGCCGAATGTGCTGCTCCCGCGTCGACAGCGTTAGAACGAAACCGCGACGACCATCGGCATCGACGGTCTCGCCACAAAGTCGTCCCGGCATCTGGCGCACGTACTTCTCCCGGGTGGAGAACAGGCCGAGGTAGGGGCCCCCGAAGTTGAGCGCGTTGCCGATGGATTGACCCTCGGCGACCACGATGTCGGCCCCCATTTCTCCGGGCGGCATCACGGCACCAAGCGACACGACCTCGGTGACCACGACGATGAGCAGGGCGCCCGCCGCCTGGCAGGCGGCTGCCAGCGGCCGCAGGTCCCGGATGTGCCCGTAGAAGGATGGGTTTTGCACAACGACACAGGAGGTCTCGCGGTCGATGCGCGGCGCCATCGCTTCCTGCCCGGTCACATCGGCATCCATGGCCGCGACCGCGCAGTCGAGATAGCGGACTTGAGTCTCGGTCACCGCCCGGTACTGGGGATGCAGCCCGCCGGAAAGCAGCACTTTGCGCCGTCGGGTGATGCGGTTGGCCATCAGAACCGCTTCGGCACAGGCCGTAGCACCGTCGTACATCGAGGCGTTGGCGACGTCCATGCCGGTCAGCAGGGCGACCTGGGTCTGGAACTCGAAAAGTACCTGCAGCGTGCCTTGAGCCACCTCGGGCTGATAGGGCGTGTAAGAGGTGAGGAACTCGCTGCGCTGGATCAGATGGTCGACCGCTGCCGGAACGTGGTGGCGGTAAGCCCCCGCCCCGAGGAAACTCGGCACGCTGCCGGCCGACATATTTCGGCTGGCGTGTGCGGTCATGACGCGCTCGACCGCCAGCTCGCCAGCGTGTGGCGGAAGATCGACCGGGCGCGCCAACAACGCGTCCTTCGGAACGTAGCAAAACAGCTCATCGATCGCCGTGATGCCGATGGCCCGCATCATGGCGGCTCGATCGCTCGGGGTGTGCGGCAAATAACGCATCACTTCAACCCCGCGATGAACGCGTCATAGGCCGCTTTGTCCATGAGATCATCGAGTTCCGATGGATCGCCGAGTTCGATGCGGAAGAACCAGCCATCGCCCTCGGCGCTTTCGTTCACCAAGCCGGGATTGTCCGCGAGGTCGTCGTTGACGGCGACGACTTTGCCGCTCACGGGCGAATAAACCTCGCTCGCGGCCTTGACCGACTCGACGATCGCCGCCTGCCCACCCGCCTCGATTTCGGTACCGGCAGACGGCAATTCGACGTACACGACATCGCCCAATTGGCCCTGGGCGTAATCGGTAATGCCGACGACCCCGACATTGCCGTCGCGTAGGATCCACTCGTGTTCCTGGGTGTACTTGAGACCGCTCATGCGCTGGTTCCTCTATTTTGCGTAGCGATGTGGGACGAACGGCAGCGAGACCACCGAAGCAGGATGGACCGCGCCGCGAATTGACAAGCCGATGTGGCTACCGACCTTCGCGTGCGAGGCAGGAACGTAGGCCATCGCGACCGGACCGCCGACGGTTGGACCGAACCCGCCGCTCGACACTTCGCCGACCATCTGGCCGTTCGCATCGACGACGGGCGTGTGCTCGCGAGCCGGTGCACGCCCCTCGGGCTTCAGGCCCACGCGGCGGCGCGCGGGGCCGTCCCGGAGTTGACCGGTGATGACCGTGGCGCCGGGAAATCCACCCTCGCCGCGGCGACGCTTTGAAATCGTCCAGGCAAGTCCGGCTTCGATCGGCGTGATGTCGGGCGTCAGGTCCTGGCCATAGAGGCAGAGGCCCGCCTCGAGGCGCAGGGAATCGCGGGCTCCGAGTCCGATCGGCGCCACTCCGGGTTCCTTGAGCAATCGGCGCGCCAAATCCTCGGCGCGCTCGTCACGGACCGAGATTTCGAAACCGTCCTCGCCGGTGTAGCCCGACCGGCTGATTCGGCAGGCGATCCCATCGATACTCGCGATGATGCTGGTCATAAACTTCATGGTCGCGACGTTCCGGACCATCCGACCCAGCACGGCGGCCGCTGTCGGCCCTTGCAACGCCAACAGGGCCAACTCCCGACGTGGCCCGATCCCGCAACCACGGATGTGGCCCTCGAGGTGCGCCAGATCCTCGTTCTTGCGGCTCGCGTTGACGACCAGGAACAGATGTTCCTCGGCGTTGGTCACCATGAGGTCGTCGAGCACACCGCCACGATCGTTGGTGAACATCGTGTAACGCACATGATTAACTGCCAGCGCCTGGAGGTCTCCGGGGACCAGGGCCTCGAGTGCCCGGGCGGCATTGACTCCGACGACGACGACCTGGCCCATGTGCGAAACATCGAACAAGCCGGCCTGCGTTCGCGTATGGCGATGCTCGGCCAGGATTCCCTGACGATACTGAACGGGCATCGCGTAGCCGGCGAACGGGACGAACTTCGCCCCCAACTCCTCATGGAGGGCGTAGAGCGGTGTGCGTTTTGGGGTCTGCCCCGACGAGTCCACGAATCCTCCACGAGCCAAAGCCCCGGCGCGGAAAACCCTCGCCGTGACCCCCTCTGTCGTGGAACCTGAAGAGATTGACCGGAAACCCGGCTTGCCCCTTCGGTGGAACCGGCTACCGCCGATTCACTTTCCAGAGAATCATCCCCCTGCGGTCCTTTTGCCTGAGAGTTTCCGAGGCCGTTGCTCCTTCGGCGCCAGGATTGTCCTGGTCTCTCCCACAGGGCTCGTCTGATGGCCGGCGATCTTAGGTGGCGAATGGTCCGAGTCAATCGACGCCACACGATCGCCACCGATTTCCCTGTGGATAAGTCGCTGTGGCATGATGATCTCGGGCAACCCTCCGAGAGGCAGATGAAGACCCTTGCGGATCAAATGGCGATATACGCCGCCTACCATCGCAACGCGCGAAATCGCGCCACCCACTTCGTTGGCGTTCCCGCCATCGCCTTCGCAATCTTGATCCCGATGGGATGGGTCGCCCACGACGTAGCGGGGATTCCCGTGTCACTGGCACTGGTGTTCACGATCGTCATCCTCGCCTATTACGCGATCCTCGACCGTTTCATCGGCGCGATCACCGTGCTGGTCCTGGCGCCGATCTTCGTCGCGGCACAATGGGTCGCGCTCCTCGAGGAAAGTGTCGGACTCGTCGTGTTTGCTATCGCTTTCGTGGGAGGCTGGATCGTCCAACTCATCGGACACATGTTCGAGGGACGTCGCCCCGCCCTCGTCGACAACCTCTTTCAAGTCCTGATCGCGCCGATTTTTCTCGTCGCTGAAGTCCTGTTCGCGCTCGGACTGAAACGTGGCCTTGCGGCCGATGTCGCCGGGCAGATGCCGCGACATCTCCCGACGGCCGGTTCGCGAACTAACGCCGTCCGAGGCGTTGGCGATTGAACTGAAGCTGATCGGGTGTCAACTCCAGACCGATCAGGATATCGAACTCTGCGGCATTCTGCGTCGGCGTTCTCAACCGAACGATCTGCTCGATCTCCTCCACGACCCCCGCGCGACGTTGGTTGCCCTGGAACACGAGTGTCGACTCGAAGCGTTCCCGTCCGAGCACGTTCCCCCGGCCCTCGGCGATCGCGACAAAGAACGGGATCGTGACCTGATTGGTTTGCGCCGCCGGTCCTCGCGTTGCGATGACACGGATCGGCACCGTGCTCGTCACCGAATTGCGGTCGTAGCGGCAGGTCGTCGCCAATTGCGCAACCTCGGCTTCGTACTGGACGTCGATCAGATCGCGTCCGGGTCCCGGGGTGAAGACGGTGAGGTTGGCCGCGTCGACGATCACGGCGACGCGCGGGCACGGTCGCGCCTCTTCGCCAGAGAGCAGACCGCAGGCGGCCAGCGTCAAGGTCGCGCCGGCCACCAATCCGGACGCGACGAGGCGGCGAAGGATAGAGCGAGCTGGGAACAAACGAATCTAGAGTGCCTTATGCGATCCGTCGCACATCGGCTGATTCTTGGTGTGCTTGCACCCACACAGAAACACCTTGGCCGACTGCGTCGCGGAGTATTTGACCGGAGTGAAGGCGCCACCCTTGTGGCTCCCATCACAGAACGGCTGCTTCTTGCTGAGGCCGCAACGGCACCAGAAGTAGTCTTTGCCCGCCTCGACCTGAACGGCGTACGGGGCCTTCTGCGCGATCGTCGGCTCGGCCATGGGAATCCCTTGTCGGCGTGGCGAAATTTCGGACGGCCACTCTATCCAACGGGCCGACGCGAAACAAGCTGAGCGGCCGTTCGCCGGTCGCTCCCGTTCGACGGACAAACCGTCTATAAAACCGGCCATGCCCAATCCCTCACTGGCGGTCTGGCTGGCGAGTCCGCGCGGCTACTGTGCCGGGGTCGAGCGCGCAATCCTGATCGTCGAACGCGCGTTGGCCAAATTCGGCCGGCCGGTTTACGTCCGCCACGAGATCGTCCACAACCGTTTCGTGGTCGAGCAACTCGAAGCCAAGGGTGCAGTTTTCGTCGATGAACTGGAAGACGTGCCCGCCGCCGCGCCGGTCATCTTTTCGGCGCATGGTGTGCCAAAGTCGGTACCACGCGACGCCGAGCAGCGCCGTTTGCGCTATGTCGATGCAACCTGCCCCTTGGTGAGCAAAGTCCATCGGGAGGCCGAACTCCACCACGATTTGGGGCGGCACGTCCTGCTGATCGGACACGCCGGACATCCCGAGGTTATCGGCACCATGGGTCAACTCGAGGACGGGGCCATCACGTTGATCGAAACCAAGACTGACGCCGAGACCGTCGACCCCGGCACGACGCGACTCGCCTACATCACGCAGACGACGCTCTCGATCGACGAGACGGCCGAGATGATCGACGTGCTCCGTCGTCGTTTCCCCGAGATCGTCGGGCCGCGCAAGGAAGATATCTGCTATGCCACGACGAACCGCCAGAGGGCCGTTCAGGCGCTCGCGCCGCGCTGCGACTACTTCATGGTCATCGGCGCGCCGAACTCGTCGAACTCGCTGCGCTTGGTCGAAGCAGCCCAACGAGCCGGCTGCCCCAAGGCGCGCCTCGTGCAGCGCGCCAGCGATATCGATTGGGTCGATCTGGCCGGCGCGAAAACCCTCGGGATCAGCGCCGGCGCTTCGGCACCGGAGGTATTGGTCGACGAAGTACTGGCGATCCTGCGTGTACGTTACGCCGTGACGGTGCACTCGGCAGCTGGCGTACCCGAGGACGTCGTCTTCAAGTTGCCGCGCGTCCTCGAGGCCTAGGGGCGACCATGGCGGTTTACACCGAGGTCGATTCGGAGACCCTGGCAACGTTCCTCACCGAGTACGCGATCGGCGATCTCGTTTCGTGCAAGGGCATTGCCGAGGGTGTCGAAAACTCCAACTTCCTAATCCATACGAGCGCGGGCGTCTTCATTCTCACGATCTACGAGAAGCGGGTCCGGCCTGAGGACTTGCCGTTTTTTCTCGCGCTTCTCGACCATCTCGCAGACAAGGGCACCGCCTGTCCGAGGCCGATCCATGGACGCGATGGCCAGGCGCTGCGCCACCTCATGGGGAAACCGGCGGCCATCGTCTCGTTTCTCGAGGGCGTATCCGTACGGCGGCCAAAACCCGAGCATTGCGCCGAGGTCGGTCGTGCCATGGCGAAGTTACACTTGAACGGCGCGAGTTTCGGGCAGCGCCGCCGAAACGACCTGTCGGTCGAGGGCTGGAAGACCTTGGCCCAAGCGTGCCAACCGCTTGCCGATGGCGTTCGTCCCGGATTGGCAAAGTTCATCCTCGACGAGATTACCTTCCTCGAAGGCCGGTGGCCGACTCGGTTACCCGTGGGCACCATCCATGCCGACCTCTTTCCCGACAACGTGTTCTTCATCGGTGACAGGGTCTCCGGATTGATCGACTTTTATTTCGCGTGCACCGACACCCTGGCTTACGACCTGGCGATCGGGCTCAACGCGTGGTGTTTCGAGCTCGACCATGCGTTCAACGTGACCAAAGCGCGCCAGTTGCTTGCCGCCTACCGCGAGGTTCGACCACTCAGCCCCGACGAACTCGCGGCATTGCCGCTGCTGGCGCGGGGCGCCGCGCTGCGGTTTCTCCTGACGCGTCTCTACGACTGGCTCCATCAGGTCGAAGGCGCCCTCGTGCGCCCCAAGGATCCGCTCGAGTACTCGGCAAAGCTGCGGTTTCATCAGGCGGTCCAGAGTCCCGCGGCGTACGGTCTGTCGTGACGGACCATCCGACCGTCCACGTCTATACCGATGGCGCGTGCTCAGGAAATCCCGGGCCCGGTGGCTGGGGAGTCGTCCTTCGTTCCGGGACCCACGAACGCGAACTATTCGGCGGCGAACCGGAGACGACCAACAATCGCATGGAGATGATGGCGGCGATTCAAGCCCTGGAGGCGCTGAAGCGCCTATCAACGGTTCATCTCCATACCGACAGCACCTACCTGCGTGACGGCATCACGCAATGGATCAAACGCTGGAAGAAGAACGGATGGCGGACCGCCGATCGCAAGCCGGTCAAGAACGTGGACCTGTGGCAACGCCTCGAAACGGCGATCGGCCGTCATCACGTGACGTGGCATTGGGTGCGGGGGCACGCCGGCCACCCAGAGAATGAACGCGCCGATGCGCTCGCTCGGCGCGGAATCGCGAGCCCAAGCGACAACGGGGGCCCGTAGGCCCCCGTTTCCGCGCCGAAATTTCCGGCGAAATCTAGATCTGGGTCAACAAGACCTCGGCTTTGGTCTTCTCGAACCCGCCCTCGTCGACATTGAGCTTCTTAAGGACGCCGTCGACGACATACATCGAAAACCGCTTCGAACGGCCGCCGAGGCCGAACTTGGATGCATCCAACTCGAGCCCGATCTTCTTGGTGAAATCGGCGTTGCCGTCGCCCAACATCAGGATCTTTTCGCCGACGTTGCGGTCCTTGCCCCACGCCGACATGACGAAAGCGTCGTTGACGGCCATGCACGCCACGGTGTCGACGCCCTTCTTCTTGAAGGCATCGAAGTTGTTGAGGAAGCCCGGCAGGTGCTGGGCCGAGCAGGTGGGCGTGAACGCACCAGGGACTGCAAAAAGGGCCACCTTTTTGCCGCCGAATAGCTCCTTGGTCGTCATCGGCTTGGGGCCGGTCGCCGTCATCGTCATGAACGTCGCTTCGGGAAGTTTATCGCCTTCTTTGATCGCCATCGCCCTGGGTCCTCCGTCCCTTGTGTGTTGATCGTGCGCCCTCTGGCCGGGGGCGCCGGAAAAACCATTAAAGCCGCAGACCCACGCCTTGGGAAGGGCTTCACCGGTCGCCGCCGATATAGGGCGGGCGCGCCGCCGCAGCAAGAGGCCTTTTCATAATCGATTACACAATGTGTAATGAGCCATGGGACAACGGCCACAGCAGGGCGTGCGTTCGGTCGAAATCGGGCTCGCCTTGGTTGCAGAGCTCGCCGCGGCCGGCCGCGACATGAGCCTCAAGGAACTGGCCCAGGCCGCCGATCTCGCGCCAGCCAAGGCGCATCGCTACTTGGTCAGCCTCGGGCGGGCGCGACTGATCGCACGGACGCCGGATTCCGGCGACTATGGTCTGGGCCCGCTCGCGGTGAACCTCGGTCTCTCGGCTTTGGCACGCTTGGACACTCATCGCGTGGCCTGGGATGAACTGGCGCGCCTGCGCGATACCGTCGATCAGACGGCCGTGCAGGTCATTTGGGGCGATGGTCTGGCCGTGGTCGCCCGGGTCGAGCAGCCGGCACGAACGATCACCGTGAACGTGCGGACGGGAGCGACGCTGCCGATCCTCGCGGCTGCCAGCGCACGCGTCTTCGCCGCATACCTTCCCAACGCGGTAATCGGCCCGATCATCGAGCGCGAATTGGCCGCGGGAGACTTGCCCACCCATATGGGCCGCCGACTCGACCGCCGCGGTTATCAAGCGCTCCTCAACGACATCCGAGGGCGCGGCATGGCGCGCTCCGAGGGCGACCTTCACGCCGGGATCGCGGCCTTGAGCGCTCCGGTCTTCGATCACGCCGGGCGCATCGCCATGGTGTTCGCCCTCATCGGCCCGATGTCGACGTTTGACCTCGACTGGAAGGGCCGCAACGCTCGGGCGTTGGCGGAGGCCTGTGCCCGCCTGAGTGAACGTCTCGGATTCCGCGCGCCTCATCGATCCCAGGAACAAGAAAGCCCGCAGCACGAGGAGCGCCCTCGTGGCCGCCGGCGAACAGGAGGAGAATCCAGATGACCAAGGTCCCAACCCTAGCCGAGCTCGAGAAACGCGCGTGGGGTGTTGTCCCCCACCTCAAGGACGAAGCCGCCGCCGCCGATCAGCGACGCACGCTCTCATCGGAGACCGTTCGCAAGCTCTTCGACGCCGGCCTGCTGCGCTATTTCCAGCCTCGCCGCTATGACGGCTGGGAAATGCCGTGGGGGACGCAGTACTACGTCTCGAAGATCATCGCCCATGGCTGTCCGTCGACGGCTTGGGTCGTGTCGGTGGTCGGCCAGCACCTGTGCCATGCCGCGCGCTTCGGCGCCGAGGCTCAGGACGAGGTGTGGGCCGGCAGCAAAGACATCATCGTCGCGACCAGCTCGACGACCCGACCGAATGCCAAGGCGACCCGTGTCAAAGGTGGGTTCATCGTCGAGGGCAACTATTGCTTTTCGAGCGGGATCGATCATTCGGCGTGGGGCCTGGCCAACGGCGCCATCGACGGCGAAGGTCCGGCCCGTTGGTACTTCCTGGTGCCGCGCAAGGATTACACGGTCGACGATACGTGGCACACGATCGGCATGCGCGGCACGGGGACCAAGGACATGAGCGTCCAAAAGGCCTTCGTCCCGGAGCATCGCGCTATCCGATTCGACGTCTTCAACAATGCCAATCCCCCGGGATGCAGGCACAACCCGGGATACATCTACGCCATGGAGATGGGGCCGCACGTGCACGGCTCGAGTCCGCTCGGCCCCGTGGTCGGCACGGCCGAGGGTGCCGTCGAGGCCTACATCGAGATCACGCGAAATCGCGTCTCGGCCCTGACTGGACAGCGGGTGACTGACAGCGATGCGGTGCACTTGCGACTGTCGGAATCGTCCGCCGAGGTTCACGCCGCCGACCTGGTCGCCCGCCACGACCTCGAACTGCTGCACGAACGCGGCAAAGCCGGCCAACTCCTCAGTGAAAAAGAGAAGGTCGAACTGGTGCGCAACCGGGGTTATATCGCCGAACAGTGCGTCCGCGCGGTCACCCGGCTCGTCCGCCAGATGGGAGCGCTCGGGATCTTCGACGACAACCCGCTCAATCGCTACTACCGCGACATTCACGCCATGACGACCCAGGTCGGCGTCTCTTGGGACGCCACGATGCCGCACTATGGCCGCTGGGCCCTCGGCGTCGCCGCACGCGGAATCATGAGCCCGGGAGCTTCACACGTCATGCCGCCGTCCAAGGGCTGAAGCCACTCCGAGGGCGCTGGCAGGACGAAACCCTCGCGACTAGAATTGACGCGTCGGAGCGGGAGAACCGCCGTGGGTGCGAGCGCAAAACCCGATACGTCGCTCAAAGGTCAGTTGCTGATCGCCATGCCGACGATGTCGGATGAGCGCTTCGCGCGCACCGTGATTTACATGTGCGCTCACAGCCCGGCCGGTGCGATGGGTTTGGTCGTGAATCGCCTGATCGACAGCATTTCGTTCCCAGCCCTTTTGAAGCAACTCGAGATCGATCTTCCGGCGCCGACACGCGATATCCGCATCCATTTCGGCGGACCCGTCGAATCGGGCCGCGGGTTCGTTCTGCATAGCGCCGACTACGACGGGGATTCGACGCTCAAGATCGACGGTGATATCGGCCTGACGGCGTCGATCGGCGTCCTGCGCGACATCGCAACCGGCACAGGCCCGACACGGTCGTTGTTTGCCCTCGGTTATGCGGGCTGGGGACCGGGGCAACTCGACGGCGAGATCCAGGCCAACGCTTGGCTGCACGTGTCCGCCGATCCGGAACTGCTGTTCAACGCCGACCTCGAGCAGAAGTGGGATCTGGCCGTGCGCAAGATCGGCTTCGACGTTTCACTCCTGTCGAGCCAAGCAGGACGAGCCTGACCCTAGGCCTGATTGGCAGCGCGAAGCCGGGGAACATGCGCCGGTCGCGGGTCGCTCGACAGCATCGCGAAGAGATTGTGATCGCGCCACACGCCGTTGATGCAGAGGAATTGGCGCGCCAGACCCTCGAAGCGAAAACCAGCCTTGGTCAGCAACGCCATCGAGGGCGCATTGGTCGGAACGCAGGCCGCCTCGAGCCGATGCAGGCGCAGCTCGTCGAATACGAACCGTACGACCTCGGTCACTGCGCCATACATGTAGCCGCGGCGGGCATAACGTTGCCCCATCCAATAGCCGACGGAGCAAGACTGGGTTACGCCACGACGAATCTGACTGAGCGTGATACCGCCCACCAGGGCGTCGTCGGCACGGCGAAAAATGAAGAATGCGATCCCCTCATCGTCGCGTAGTTCCCGGGCGTAGCGTTTGAGACGACGCCTGTAGGCCGATTTGGACAGAGCGTCCGCCGACCAGGCAGGCTCCCACGGCTCGAGGAATTCTCGCGACTCTTCACGCAGCTTCGCCCAGGTGTAGTAGTCCGAGAGCAACGGCATGCGCAGATACACGTCGGGGCCGCGAAGCTCCGGTGCGCCGGCCAGCGTTAGGCTACGCAGAAGCGCCATGCGCAGTCATCCCTCCGTAGGCGAAACGACTCTAGCGGCCAAATCTTGCCGTAAAGACGTCGTACGCTTCAAGCGGCGCCACTGGACCCAAGGCCGTCAGCGTCGGGGACCCGCCGGCCAGCAAGCGTTCGGCGAACCGCGATAGCGCCCGGGCGTCGACTGCATCGATCCGTTCGACGATTTCGCGGGTCGACAGCACGCGCCCAAAGATCAGTGTCTGGCGGGCAAACTGCTCGCACCGTGCCGACGAACTCTCGAGCGCCATCAACAGGCCGGCTTTGAGCTGGGCTCGCGCGCGATCGATCTCTTCCTCCGGAATAGGGCCCGAGAGCCCACCCAACTCTCCGACCATGGCCGGCATGAGTTCGGCAAGCTTGTCGCCGCCTGTCCCGGCATAGATCCCGAAGATCCCGCCGTCGACGAACGACGAGGAGAACGAATAAATGGCGTAACACAGCCCCCGCTTCTCGCGGACCTCCTGGAAGAGGCGCGAGGACATGCCGCCGCCCAAGACGGTCGAAAACACCTGAGCCGTGTAGTAGTCCGGGTCGTCATAACGCACGCCATTGAAGCCGGCGACCAGATGGATCTGCTCGAGGTCACGATCCTCGCGCCGGTCCCCGCCTGCGTAGCGAGCGGCTTGTGGGGTGTCGAGTTCGCCGGCGGGCAAGGCCCCAAACGCACGCGACGCCAGGGCGACCAGGGCCGCGTGATCGACCCGTCCGGCCGCCGAAAGCACCATGTGGGGCGCGCGATACTGGCGCGCGAGGTAACGCTGGAGGTCGTCCCGCCGAAACCCTGCCACTCGCTCGGGCGTTCCCAGAATGGATCGCCCCACGGCCTGATCGGGAAAGGCGGTCTCCTGAAAGTGGTCGAATACGAGGTCGTCCGGCGTGTCGTTGGTTTGGCCGATCTCCTGAATGATGACCTGCTGCTCCCGAGCCAGCTCTTCGGCATCAAAAACCGAGCGTTGCAGGATGTCCGCCAGAAGGTCGACGGCAAGCGCGACGTCGTTCTTCAGGATTCGCGCGTAGTAGGCGGTCTGTTCGCGCGAGGTGTACGCGTTCAGGTGACCACCAACGGCCTCGATCTCCTCGGCGATGCGACGGGCCGAACGCGACGTCGTGCCCTTGAACGCCATATGCTCCAACACGTGCGAAATCCCATTAACCTCGGCCGCTTCGTTGCGTGCGCCGGTGTCGACCCAGATACCGACCGCCGAGGTCTCGAGGTGAGGCGAATCCTCACTCACGATGCGCAGGCCGTTCGCCAAGGTGGTCGTCTGCGGTCCGTTCATGCAGGTACTCTCTGAGGCTGACTCACGCGCGCCCGCCCGGTGACGAAGCGTCGTACGGCGTCGAGGTCATTGGGCAGGACGGTGACCCGTTCAGGCCGGGTCAAGAGGCCCTCCATGTTGGCGGGCAACGTGGGGCGGACGCCACTGGCGCGTGCCACGGCGTCGGGAAACTTCGCGGCGTGGGCGGTCGCCAGACTGACGATCGGGACGCCCCGCGTTCGCTTGACCTTCCGTGCCGCAGCAACGGCGATCGCCGAGTGGGGATCGAGAAGCACACCACCGTGGCGGCCCTCGGCCGCAATGGTGGCTGCCGCCTCGGCCTCCTCGATGCGGGCCGCGGTAAACAGCGGTGAGGCGGCTGCCAGTACGTTGTCACCCACCTTGAATGCGCCGGCGGACTTGAGATCGGCCATCAGCCCGGAAACCACGCGGCCATCTCGCCCGGTCAAGTCGAACAACAGCCGCTCGAAATTCGATGACACCTGGATGTCCATACTCGGGCTTGTGGTAGCGACCACACCCCGAGGCTGGTAACGCCCCGACGCGAAGAATCGCGCGAGTATGTCGTTGATGTTGGTGGCGACGACCAACCCCGCCACCGGCAATCCCATCTGCGCCGCAACGTAACCCGCGAACACATCACCGAAATTCCCGGTCGGCACAGAGAACATGACAGGACGTGCCGGGGCCCCCAGCGCCAGGGCTGCGGTGAAGTAGTAGACCACCTGCGCCATGATCCGGCCCCAGTTGATCGAATTGACCGCCGCCAAACGATGGCGATCGCGAAACGCGTGATCGTCGAACATCGCTTTGACCAACGCTTGGCAGTCATCGAAGGTGCCCTCGACCGCAATGCAGTGGATGTTGGCGGACTCGACGGTGGTCATTTGCCGGCGCTGAATCTCCGAGACTCGGCCGTTCGGAAACAGAATGAACACGTCCATCGACGGCCGGTCGCGACACGCTTCGATCGCAGCCGACCCGGTGTCGCCCGAGGTCGCCCCGACGATGGTCACCGACTGTCCGCGTCGCGCCAACACGTCGTCGAACAGGCGGCCGAGCAATTGCAGGGCATAGTCCTTGAAGGACTGCGTCGGACCGTGGAACAACTCGAGCAGCCATTCGTCGTCGCCCAACTGCCGCAGCGGCGCAATCGCGCGGTGGCTGAAGCCAGCGTAAGCGGCCGTGAGATGACGACGAAGATCGGCGGGCGAAAGGGCGCCCGCGACAAACGGGGCGATGACGGTTGTGGCCACATCGACGTACGAGCGACCAGCCAACGCCGCAATCTCTTCGTATGACAGCCGCGGCCAACTTGCCGGCACATAGAGGCCGCCATCGCGCGCCAGACCCGCGAGCAACACATCGGTGAAATCGAGAACCGGGGCGACACCCCGGGTGCTGACATACTGCACGGAACGTTTCCTGAAATGGGCGCGTAGACTAGCGGCGTCCCCCCGGCCCGGCAACCGAACCTGCTCAAACTGCGCCTAGTCGATCCCGGCAGAGAAACGTGGGGATAACTCCGTTTTCTGTGGTTATCCAGATACATGCATTGTCCCTCCAAGTGAACAAATTGGCGGACAACATTCGAAACACGGGAGTGGTTCTCACGTTGTGGCGCGCCAGTGGCGCTGGTAACAACGGCGCACCATGGCCGTGTTCTCCGAGTCCCCTCTCGCGATCGATCGCAATGGAACGGAACCCAGCGCGACGAGTGAGACCTATTCGACGGGCATCCTGCCCAGTCAGACGTTGCGCGAATGCATCCGCGATCGGATCATCGGGTCGCTCCTCGATCCTTTGGGTGAGGATCAGATCCAGCCGGCGAGCATCGATTTGCGCCTCAGCGGGCGGGCGTTTCGAGTCAGGGCGAGTTTCCTCCCAGGCGAGCGCTACACGGTCAAGGAGAAGATCGATGTCTTCGGTATGCACGAGATCGACCTCCGCGAAGGCGCCGTACTGGAGCGCGGCTGCGTCTACATCGTGCCGTTGCAGGAGGCTCTCCGCCTGCCTCGTCGTCTCTACGGCGTCGCCAACCCGAAGAGTTCGACCGGACGGCTCGACGTCTTCACGCGCCTGATCACCGATCACGGCACCGAGTTCGACCGTGTCGAAGAGGGCTACAAGGGTCCGCTCTACGCCGAGATCAGCCCACGAACCTTCAGCGTGGTCGTGCGCCAGGGCTCCCGCCTCCTGCAGCTGCGCCTTCGGCGGGGAACGCCCCGGCCGACCGATGCTATGGCGCGACGCCTCCAGGAGGAGGTCGGCCTGATCGGAACTCCAGAGATCGCCGAAGGCGAACTCGCCAAGCGCATTCATGGCGGGGTCCCGGTCTCGGTCGATCTCAAGGGCCAGGGCGACCGAGCCCTGGTCGGTTACAAAGCCAAGGCCCACGCTGGCCTGGTCGACGTCGATCGCGTTGGCGGCTATGCCATCGACGACTACTGGGACCCGATCCACGCCAATGCAGGGCGGACCCTGATCCTCGATCCCAACGCGTTCTATATCCTCGCCTCGAAGGAGGCGGTGACGGTGCCACCGGACTACGCGGCCGAAATGGCGCCATTCAATCCGCTGCACGGCGAGTTCCGTGTCCACTACGCCGGCTTTTTCGATCCCGGGTTCGGCTTCACGGCCGCCGGCGGCGAGGGATCGCGGGCGGTACTCGAAGTCCGATCCTACGAGGTCCCGTTTCTGCTCGAGGACGGTCAGATCGTCGGCAAACTCCTATACGAGCGGCTGACGGCAACACCCGATCGGATCTACGGCCAGAACCTCGGGTCGAACTATCAGCGCCAGGGGCTGAAACTCTCGAAACACTTCCGGCTCTGAACTCGAGAACCGCTAGAACCCCAACTTTATGAGCACGCCGAAACTGTCTTTCTTACCGCCGACGATCGGCATCACGATCACGTCCGGCGTACGACCATCGACATAGACGAAAGAGGACAGGTTGGCCAGCCCCGCGGCGGCCAGAACGTCGACCCAGTGGTGCCGACGATCCTCAACCTGAGCCCAAGCAACCCCCGCCGCTGCGAGCTCTGCTGGAAGTCCCCACTGCCAGCCATAGCGGTAATAGACGTAGCTGGCGCCAGCGAAGGCTGTTGCGGCATGGCCGGAAGGAAACGAGTCGTTACCCGCACGGTCAGGGCGTTCCGAGTCGACCGTATGCTTGAGCCCTTCCGTTAGCGCGACGGTCACAGCCCCGCTGAACGCTAGTTGCTTGAGACCTTCCCAGTCCCCGGCCACGGCACTGCCGGCCGCCGCCCCAAGCGGCAGGAGCACGCGCATCCCATCGGCGTATCCCGATCGCGACAACTCGGCGCCGACCGTCGGTCGTGCCAGCGACAACGCGAGAACAGTGGCCAACGCAAACCGTGCAATCATGATAGGTACCGTCGTTCGACGTGCCGGCGAAACGCCTCCGTCCCCAAACCGGTGCCGGTGGCCCGCTCGAGGAGATCGTCGCTCGAGGACAGGCAGCCCACACCATGGACGTGCTCGCGCAACCAGCCGAGCAACGGCCGGAAATCGCCGCGACGGATCCTCTCCGGGATGTCTGGGACAGCGGCCACCGCTGCCGCGAACAGCTGTGCGGCGGCCAAGGCGCCCAAGGTGTAGGTCGGGAAGTACCCGATATCGCCATGAAACCAATGGATATCTTGCATGCAGCCATCGCGATCATCGGGCACCGCGATCCCGAGCAACTTCATCATTCCATCGCGCCACGCCCCGGGCAGGTCCCGTGGACGAAGATCGCCCTGGAGTAGCGCCGTCTCGAGGTCATAACGCAGCATGACGTGGAACGGGTACGTCACCTCATCGGCCTCGACCCGGATGAGGCCGGGCTCGACCCGCTGGGTATGGGCCAGCAGGTTCTCGAGGGTCCAGGCCGGACCGGATTTCCCGAAGCTGCTCTTGATGATCGGCAGCGCGAATTCAGAAAACTGGCGACCGCGACAGGCCTGCATTTCGATCAGCAACGATTGCGATTCGTGGATGGTCATGCCGCGGGACTCCCCGACCGGCTGCCAACGCCAGGCAGCGGGGAGGCCGCGTTCGTAGAGGGCGTGCCCGGTCTCGTGCAGCACCGCCATGACCGATTCCGAGAAATCGTCGTCTTTGTAGCGCGTCGTGATGCGCACGTCGTCGGGCACACCGCCGGTGAACGGGTGGTGGCTGACGTCGAGGCGTCCGAATTCGGTGTCGAATCCGACAGCGGTCATCAGGGCCTCGCCGAGACGACGTTGCGCCTCGATCGGAAGCGGTCCGTCGAAGGGCATGGGCGCCGAGCGCCGCGACTGACGCGCCAACACCGCGGAGAGAATCGACGGCAGGAACGACCGCAGTTCGGCAAAGAGGCGATCGATCTCGGCTCGGCGGCGGCCGGGGTCGTAGGCATCGAGGAGCGCTTCGTAGGGCGGAACATCGAGGGCCGTGGCCTTGGCTTGCGCCTTCTCCCGCACGAGCCCGATCAAGTTCTCGAGCGACGGCAGGACCGAGGCAAAGTCGTCTGCGGCTCGCGCCTGGCGCCAGTTCAATTCGCAGGTCGAGGCGGCACGTGCGAGGGCTTCGACCAGGTCCTGGGAGAGGGCATTGGCATGACGCCACAGCCGGCGCATCTCCCGGAGATTGGCCGCCTGCCAGGGTCCCAACCGGTCGCGATCGGCCTCCACTCGGTCCAGCAGATCTCCTATGGCCGGTTCGACGATAAGTTCATGGCTAAGACCCGATAGGACGGCCAACTGCTCGGTGCGCGCGTCCGCACCGCCCGGCGGCATCATGACCGCCCGATCCCAATGGAGAACGGCCTGCGCGCCGTCGATGATGGCGATGCGGCGAAATCGCGCTTCGAGCGCCGCGTACGGGCCGTCAGTCATTCGACGCGGCGTCGCGGAGCGCGAGGCGCGCTCGCCGACGATGCCAGGCGAACCAGATGACGACCAGGACGACCGCCAGGGCGTACCAGGTCAGCGCATAACCAAGATGATCGTTCGGCAAGTTGATCCTGGTCTGCCCGCCGATCGGGAATCCGCCGGGGTTCGGCGTGGCGTCGGCCTCGACGACGACGGGCAGGAGTTTCGTCCCTAGATGCTGCCCCATGGCAGGCAGATCGACCCAGAGCCACGTGTTGGTCGAGGGGTTGTTGTCGGGCCCGAGCCAAGCCTTCTTCGCGCCGAGCGTGACGATTCCGCTGATTCGGACCGGGCCCGGGGGATTGGCCGCCGCACGGGCTGCAGGGTCTTTCTTCGGCGGCCCGACCCAGCCACGATTGATCAACACCACCCGCCCATCGTCCCGCTGCAACGGTGTCAACACGTGGTAGCCGACATTGCCGCGCAGCGAACGGGCGGCGAGAAACAGCTCCCGATCGTGGAGGAATCGCCCGGTCACGCTGACCCGCCGCCACGCCAAGGCTTCCACCGCATTGTCATCGCCGGTCAGAGCCACTGGAGCCGCCGCAAAGTTGCTCGTGCGCTCGGAAATCAAAGCGTTCTTCCAGGCGAGACGCTCGATCTGCCACGTTCCGAGGCCGATGAGAATGGCGGTCGCCACGACGGTGGCGATGGTCGCCCCCGGGGCGGGTCGAACGCCCAAGTACCGTTCAAGCCAACCCATCATCGGACATCCGTGCGGTGGCGAAACTGCAGAGCATAAAACGTGGCCTTCAGCGGTCGCAGCAGGGCGAGCGACAAGACCAGCACCGTGGGCAACCAGACCACGGCATGGAACCAGAACGGCGGTTGAGCGGCGATCTCGAGGACGAGCACGCCGCCGACCACCAGGAAGCCGACGATCATGATGACGAAGACCGCCGGACCGTCGCCGGTGTCGGCGGCACGCAGGGCGAGCCCGCAGTCCTCGCAGCGTTCCCGGATCGTCAGCAATCCCTGGAACAACGGGCCACGACCGCAACGCGGGCAGCGCCCGCGGAGCCCTGACACGAACGGGGAAACCCGGTGCGGGGTCTCCCCGGTCATGCGACGGCTAGTGCGCGGCGATCGCCGTGCCCGCACCCCACCAATAGATCGCGGAGAACAGGAACAGCCAGACGACGTCGACGAAGTGCCAGTACCAAGCGGCCGCCTCGAGCCCGAAGTGGTGATCGGGCGTGAAGTGCCCCTTGAACGCCCGGACGGTGCAAACGATCAGGAAGATGGTGCCGACGATCACATGAAAACCGTGAAAGCCCGTCGCCATGAAGAAGGTCGAACCATAGATCCCGCCGCTGAAGCTGAAGGCAGCGTGCGAGTACTCATAGACCTGCACACAAGTGAACAGCAGGCCAAGCGCAACGGTGACGAGCAAGCCTTTCTTCAGTCCGTCGTAGTCCCCCTGGCGCAGCGCATGGTGGGCCCAGGTCACCGTGGTCGAGGACAGCAGCAGGATGAGCGTATTGAGGAACGGCAGATCCCACGTCGGGAAGGTGATCACGCCTTCCGGCGGCCACGTGTTCCCCATCTGCTCGGTCGGGAAAAGGCTTGCGTTGAAGTAGGCCCAGAACCAGGCCGCGAAGAACATCACCTCGGAGGCGATGAACAGGATCATGCCGTACCGCAGTCCGATGCGGACGATCATCGTGTGGTGTTTCTCTACGACCGCTTCCTTGGTGATGTCGCGCCACCACACCAACATCGTGTAGGCCACGCCGAGGCCGCCAGCCACCAGGAGCCACACGAAACCCGAGTGCATGAAGACAATCAGCCCGACGGCAAGGGCGAGGACGCTGACCGCGCCGACGGCCGGCCAGGGACTGGGGTCGACCAGGTGGTATTCGTGGCCTTTGGTATGTGTCGCCATGGGAAACTCTCCTTACTGCGCTGGCCGGCTCATGCCTAATTCAAGGTTCGATCGCCCTTGCCGCCGGTGCTCGAAACGCGGCTCTTGCGATCCTTTTGTTCGAAGAACGTGTAGGACAACGTGATGCTGGTAAGATCGGCCAGGTTGCGGTCGTTGAGTATCGCCGGGTCAACGAAGAAACTCACCGGCATCGTCACCGACTCGCCCGGCAGCAGCACCTGCTCGGTGAAACAGAAACACTCGATCTTGCTGAAGTAGATTCCCGCGGTCGGCGGCGTGACATTGAATGTCGCCGAGCCGACGATCTCGCGCGCGGTCGGATTTTGGGCACGGTAGAACGCAAGCGATTCCTCGCCGATGCGAACCGTCATCTCGCGCTGCACGGGCTTGAATTCCCACGCCAGGCCGCGACCGACGTTGGCGTCGAAAAAGACGTTGATCGTCCGCTCGCCGAGCGCTCCCGGAGCCGCCTCGGCCCGCTGAGTCGTGCCGCCCAGCCCCGTCCACTGGCAAAACGCCTGGTAGAGCGGCACCGCGGCATAGGAGAGGCCGACCATGGCGACGACAAGCGCCACGAGCGACAGGCCGGTCAAACGAATGCGCGAAAACGGCGCCACTATCCGCCCCCTCCAAGCCGCGCGATCGATCCCAGGAAAATAAGGACGACCATCGCCAGCAACACGATCAGGACGGCGCGGTTACGAGACCGTATACGCCGCGCCCGCTCTTCTTCGCTCACGTCACGACCAAGCCCGCCGCGCGCATGCCGTGATCGGCGAGCAGCAGGCAGAACATCAAGAACAGGTAGAGAATGGAGAACCCGAACAGGCGTCGCGCCTCTTGTTCCTCTTCGTTCACCGCCGCCGTTCGGCGGAGGCGCCACGACATCGCGACGAAGACGCTGCCGAGGACCGCGCTCCCCACGCCAAAAACCAGAGAGGTTGCGCCCATGAGCCACGGCAACAGCCCGAGCGGGCTTACGATGAGCGAATAGAGCAATATCTGGCGCTTGGTCTGGTCGATGCCGGCAACGACCGGCAACATGGGCACGCCCGCTCGGGCGTACTCGTCGCGACGCACGAGAGCGAGCGCCCAGAAATGCGGCGGGGTCCAGAAGAAGACGAGAGCGAACAACGCGAGCGGCAGCCAGTCGACCGAACCGGTGACGGCGGCCCAGCCGATCACCGGCGGCAATGCTCCGGCGGCCCCGCCGATTACGATGTTCTGCGGCGTCTTGCGCTTCAACCACATCGTGTAGACGAACACGTAGAACGCGATGGTCAACGCCAGCAACGCGGCCGCCGCAACATTGACCATCAGTCCCATCAGCAGGACCGACGCAACCGCCACGAAGACACCGAAGCCCAAAGCCTCGCCAGGAGCAATACGACCGCTCGGAATCGGGCGTGAGGCGGTTCGGGCCATCACCGCGTCGATGTCACGATCGAACCACATGTTGATAGCGCCCGAGGCGCCCGCCCCGAGTGCGATCGACAGCAGCGCGATGGCCGAGAGTGCCGGGTGGAGGCTGCCAGGCGCGATCACCATGCCGACGAGGCCGGTGAACACGACGAGCGACATCACCCGCGGCTTCAATAGAGCAACGTAATCCGTAACCGCCGCCGGCATGTCGGCGGCCGCGACGAACCCCGTCACGGCTCGCGCGCTCGTTGTCGCTTCAGACACCGATCGTTCCCGAGCCTAGTGATGGCCCCCGGTAATCCGGGGCAGCTGCTCGTAGGTGTGGAACGGCGGCGGCGAGGGCTGCGACCATTCGAGCGTCGTGGCGCCCGCGCCCCATGGGTTGTCGGCGGCTTTCCGCTTCTTCGCGAACATCTCGACCATCAGGTACAGGAATACAAGCACGCCGAATCCCGAGATGTACGATCCGATCGACGACACGTAGTTCCACGGACCGTAGGCGTCCGGATAGTCGGGGATGCGTCGCGGCATCCCGGCGAGCCCCGAGAAGTGCATCGGGAAGAACGTCAAGTTGACGCCGATGAACGTGATCCAGAAGTGCAGCTTCCCGAGGGTTTCGTTGTAGTTGTAACCCCACATCTTGGGCGTCCAGTAATAGAACGCGGCATAGATGCCGAAAAGCGCACCCAGGGACATCGTGTAGTGGAAATGCCCGACAACGTAGTAGGTGTCGTGCAACGCGATGTCGATGCCCGCGTTGGCCAATATGATGCCGGTGACGCCGCCGACGGTGAACAGGAAGATCAGGCCAAGCGCGAACAACATCGGCGTCTTGTACTCGATCGACCCGCCCCACATCGTCGCGATCCAACTGAAAATCTTGATGCCGGTCGGCACCGCGATCACCAGCGTTGCGGCCATGAAATAGGCGCGCGTGTCGACATCCATCCCTACCGTGTACATGTGGTGCGCCCAAACGATGAAACCGATCACGCCGATCGCGACCATGGCGTAGGCCATCCCGAGATAGCCGAACACGGGCTTGCGCGAGAACGTCGAGACCACCTGACTGATGACGCCGAAGCCCGGGAGAATCAGGATGTAGACCTCCGGGTGGCCGAAGAACCAGAACAGGTGCTGATAGAGGATCGGATCACCGCCCTTGGCCGCATCGAAGAACGCCGTGCCGAAATTGCGGTCGGTGAGCAGCATTGTGATGGCGCCGGCCAGGACCGGCAGCGACAGCAACAACAGGACCGCGGTCACCAGGATCGACCAGACGAACAGCGGCATGCGGTGCATGGTCATGCCTGGCGCCCGCATATTTAAGATCGTGGTGATGAAATTGATCGCGCCCAAGATCGACGACGCGCCAGCAAGATGCAGCGCCAGGATAGCCATGTCGACGGCAGCGCCCGGCTGGCCCGAGGTCGATAGCGGGGCATAGACGGTCCAGCCTACTCCCGCCCCACCGTCGACCAGCGAAGAGCTCACCAGCAGGATGGCGGACGGAATCAGAAGCCAGAACGAGATGTTGTTGAGGCGCGGGAACGCCATGTCGGGGGCGCCGATCATCAGCGGCACAAACCAATTGCCGAACCCGCCAATGAACGCCGGCATGATCATGAAGAACACCATGATCAGACCGTGCGCGGTCACGAACACGTTGTACTGCTGGAAGTCTCCGCCGAACACCTGCATGCCGGGCGCCTCCAACTCGGCCCGCATCGCGATCGACATCGAGCCGGCCACGATCCCGGAGACGATCGCGAAGATGATGTACATCGTCCCGATGTCCTTGTGGTTCGTGGAGTAAATCCATCTCCGCCAACCGTGTGGCCGATGATCGTCGTGCGCGCCGGTGCTCGCTCTGTAACCCATGGTCGAACGTCCCCGTTCCTAAACTGTTACTGCTGCTCGCGAACCGACGCGACCCGCGTCGTTCCGGAATTTTGGGCATCGAACGCCGCCTTCTGACGCACAGCCCATTGATCGAACTCCGCCTTTGGCACGGCGCGGACCTGAATCGGCATGAATCCATGACGGATGCCGCACAGCTCCGAGCACTGACCATAGTACGTCCCGGGCTTCGTAATCCGCACCCAGGTTTCGTTTACCCGACCCGGGACTGCGTCGACCTTCACGCCGAAGGCGGGTACCGCCCAGGCATGGATCACATCTTCGGCGGTCACCAGCAGACGAATGTTCTGATTGATCGGGAGGACGATCTCATTGTCGGTTGCCAAAAGGCGCGGCTGCCCAGGCTTGAGTTTGTCGGTTTCGATCATCATGGCATCGAAGCCGAACCCACCGTGATCGGGGTACTCGTAGCTCCAGTACCACTGATGCCCGATGGCCTTGAACGTCATATCGGGATTGGCCGTCCGATCCATGAAGTAGAGAAGGCGGAACGATGGGATCGCCACGCCAACGAGAATGATGATCGGGACCACCGTCCAGACCACCTCGATCAGCGTGTTGTGCGTCGTTTTGCTCGGGTTCGGGTTCCGGCTGGCGCGGAAGCGAACCATCACGTAGCCCATCAGCACCAGGACGAACAACGCGATCAACGTGATCAGGACGAGAAGCCCGTCGTGCAGGGAAACGACCTGCTCCATCGACGGCGACGCCGCGCCACGGAAGTTCATCTGCCATGGGAACAACGTGCCCTCTTCCGCCATGGCGCCCACGCTCATGACCAGCGTCACGACGGCCACCCAGACTGCCAATATCCTGCGCACTACCCACTCCTTGTCGGCGGACTCCAAATTCCGACAGCAAATCAAGCGTTTCGCTGCGGATTGCGGGCTGTTTTACTCCGTCCCCCACAGGGGCGCTAGCCTTGCCACCTGAGCCAAACTCGGTGCGAGGTCTGACCGCGCGGCCAATCGCGGCCCGATACACTAACCTACTGGAGTACCAATATTTTTTGCTGTTGCCCGCGGACAATCTCGGACCTGCGAAATTTTTGCGGCGTAATGTCGCAATGCAGCATTGTGGCCCCGACGCGGTGATCGCTCGTGAGACGACGCTCGCATGGTGTGGACGGCGTGTGCCGCCTATATAGCTCTCACCAGGAGAGGTTCCCATGACCGGCCCCACCACCCGTTCCCTGCTGTTCGATCGTCCCGGGCTCGATGAGGGCCGTCTCACGCGGCTCGTTGGCGACACACTCTCGGGGATGGACGACGGCGAGCTCTATCTCGAATACCGCCAGTCGGAGAGCCTCGCGTTCGACGATGGCCGCCTGAAAGCGGCGACCTTCGATACCACCCAGGGCTTCGGCCTCCGCGCCGTGGCGGGCGAGTCGACCGGGTATGCCCACGCGTCCGAACTGTCCGAGGATGCCATTCGACGTGCGGCGACGACCGTCACGGCCGTCAAGAGCGGGCGCATCGGCACGCTCGATCTCGCTCCGACGGGAACGAATCGGCGGCTTTACAGCGACGAAAACCCGATTGCCGCCGTCGATTTCGCCGCCAAGGTCAAGTTGCTCCAGGACATGGATGCGTTTGCCCGCGCCAAGGACCCGCGCGTCCGGCAAGTTTCGGTTTCGCTGGCCAGTTCCTGGCAGGCCATCCACCTGTTGCGCGGCGACGGTGCATCCGCCGGCGACATCCGGCCGCTGGTGCGCCTGAACGTGTCCGTGGTCGTGGGCGAGGCCGAGCGGCAGGAATCAGGGTCGTTCGGCACCGGCGGGCGCACCTCATTGCCGGCGTTCATCGGTGCGAACACTTGGCACGCGGCCGTCGAAGAAGCGTTGCGCCAAGCGATCGTCAACCTCGGCGCCGAGCCGGCACCGGCGGGCGAAATGACCGTGGTGCTCGGCCCTGGTTGGCCGGGAATCCTCCTGCATGAGGCCATCGGGCACGGGCTCGAGGGCGACTTCAACCGCAAGAAGACCTCGGCCTTCGCCGGCCTCCTCGGACAGCGCGTTGCCGCCAAAGGCGTCACCGTCGTCGATGACGGGACCATCCCCGACCGCCGCGGCTCGCTCACGATCGACGACGAAGGCACACCCACGTCCCGCACCGTCCTCATCGAGGATGGCATCCTGCGCGGCTATCTGCAGGACAGGCTCAACGCCCGACTGATGGGGGTGCGTCCGACGGGGAACGGTCGCCGCGAGAGCTTCGCCCATTCCCCCATGCCTCGCATGACCAACACCTACATGTTGGCCGGCGATCGCCCGAAAGAGGAAATTTTGGCCGGTGTGAAGAACGGCCTCTACGCCACGAACTTCGGCGGCGGCCAGGTCGACATCACCTCGGGCAAATTCGTGTTCACCTGCACCGAGGCCTACCGGATCGAGAATGGGCGCGTGACGACACCGGTCAAGGGCGCCACTCTGATCGGCAACGGCCCGGACGTACTCACCAAGATCACCGCCATCGGCAACGACATGATGCTTGACCCCGGCGTTGGCACTTGCGGTAAGGCGGGCCAAGGCGTCCCCGTCGGTGTCGGCCTTCCAACCGTACGCATCGACGGCCTCACCGTCGGTGGCACTCAGTCGAGATAGCTAGAATAGCCAAATCAGTTCGGCTATAATAGCCATATGAAGAGTGTGACCGTTTCTGAGCTGAAAGATCGCCTCAGCGAGTTTCTTCGCCACGTGAAGCAGGGCGAGACCGTCATCGTCACGGATCGCAAGCGACCGATCGCCAAGATCGAGCCCCTCCGAGCCGCGATCGACGATTCCGAGTTGCAGCGAATGGCGGCCGAGGGAATTCTCCGGCTGCCCATCGAGCGCTATTCGTCAGGGGCGCTCCCCCTCGATCCACCTCGGGCCAAACGGAGCGTCCTCGAGGCGCTGCTCGAAGAGAGACGCGAGGGGCGGTGAAGTTCTGGGACTCCTCGGCCCTCGTTCCGCTAATCGTTCGCGAACACCAAAGCCAGCGGATGCGAACGCTGCTCGAAGATCACCCAGCTCCAATCGTCTGGTGGGCGACACCGCTTGAACTTGCCTCAGCAATAGCGCGAAGGGAACGCAGCGGCGACCTCACAATGGACGAGTCCCGAATCGCGCGGGGGCGACTCGGTTACCTCCGGCGCATATGGAGCGAGATCAACGCGACCACCAGCGTCCGCGATCAAGCCGAACGACTCGTTCGCCTTCACGATCTGCGAGCATCCGACGCATTTCAGCTGGGAGCGGCGATCATTGCTTCACGCCATCAACCGGCGGCGATCGAGATCGTGTGCCTCGATCACCGCTTGACCGTTGCGGCCGGACGGGAGGGATTTGCAGTGGTCGCCTAGAACAGAGCTTCTAGTACGCGAGTTCCTTGAACACCGGTTCGACGGAACCCCGCCAAGGGCCGTTGAAACGCTCCAACAAATCTTCCGCCGGGGATCGGCCGGCGCGTTGGATCTCGACCAACTCGGCCAGAAATCCACTCTCGTCATCACCCGAGCTGTTCAGTCTGGCGCGATCACGCAGGCCGGCTAGCGCGATGGCAATCGCCTGCCCCGCAAGATCGTTCAGCGTCCCGCCGCGGTAACGTGTTGCCAACCCCAGCCGCGGCACGTCCGTGCGCAGCGCCGCCCGCTCGTCGTTACCAAGGTCCTTGACCAGATCCCACGCCGCATCGAGCGCACTCTTCGAATACAGGAGGCCGACCCAGAACGCCGGCAACGCGCAGAGACGGCCCCAGGGGCCGCCGTCGGCGCCGCGCATCTCGAGGAATTGCTTCATGCGCACTTCGGGAAACAACGTGGTCAGGTGGTCCTGCCAGTCGTTGATGGTCGGCCGTTGCCCGGGCAACGCCGGCAGATGTCCGGCAAGGAAATCGCGGAAGCTCTGCCCCGACGTATCGACGTAGCGACCGTCGCGGAACACGAAATACATCGGCACGTCGAGCGCGTAATCGACGTAACGCTCGAAGCTCATGCCCGGCTCGAACACAAACGGCAGCATGCCGCAGCGGTCGGGATCGGTGTCGGTCCAGGCGAACGAGCGATACGACAGGTATCCGGTGGCCTTGCCCTCGGCGAACGGCGAGTTCGCGAACAACGCGGTCGCCACCGGCTGCAGCGCCAAGGCCACCCGGAACTTCTTCACCATGTCCGCCTCGGAGGCGTAGTCGAGGTTCACCTGCACGGTGCAGGTGCGGAACATCATGTCGAGGCCATGCCCGCCCTTCTTGGGCATGTAGGCCATCATGATCTTGTAACGGCCCTTGGGCATGACCGGAGAATCGGCCCGCGACCACTTGGGCTGGAAACCGAGGCCCATGAATCCGGCGTCGATTTCGGCGGCGACCTCTTTGACCTGTTTCAGGTGCCGGTTCACCTCGGTGCAGGTCTGGTGAATGGTCTCGAGCGGAGCGCCGGACAGCTCGAACTGCCCACCCGGCTCCAACGTCACGGATTGCTTGTCGAGAGTGAGCGCAATGACGTTGTCGCCCTCGTAGTGCGGCTTCCAACCGTACCGTTGCAGCCCCTCGAGCATGAGGCGAATCCCGGGCCGCCCCTCGTAGGGGAGCGGGCGCAAGGTCTTCAGGTCATAGCCGAATTTCTCGTGCTCCGTGCCGATCCGCCAACGCTCGGGCGGCTTACAGCCAGCTTCGAGGTGCGCGACGAGCTGAGCCTTGGATTCGACGGTGACGCCGGGGTCTTTGCCAGGAGGGGCCGACATCGATCAATCCGCCCCGACCCGACGACGGCTGGATTCGGCCATGTCGAGGATCAAAATGCTGTTGCTGTGTTGCGTGGCCGCAGTATCCGGGCAACCGGCCATACGGATCAAGGGTGGATTTTCTCCGACGAGGTCTCGATCTCGGCATCGCGCCAGGCGCGCAACACCGAAAGCGCGGCCATTGCCGCGGTTTCGGCGCGCAGCAACGTCTCACCAAGACTGACGGCAACGACCGAACGATTCCCGCGCAGCCGTCCACGCTCGGCCACGCTGAACCCGCCCGCCGGTCCAACCAGGACGTTGGTGACGCCGCCCTTGGGCAGGGTTGCGAGCACGCGCGCCACGGGTGGGGCTTCGCCGGACTCATCACAGAAAAGCCAGGGCCCTCCCGAGACCGTCAGAACATCGAGGGCGTCGGGCGGCGAAATGACCGGCACATCCAACCGGCCGCACTGTTCCGCTGCTTCAGTGGCAATGGCCGTGAGACGAGCCACATTCGCTTCGCGAACATCGGTGTAGTCGGTCAAAACCAACCTGATCTCGCTTACACCGAGTTCGGTCGCCTTCTCGATGACGAGTTCCAGCGCCGCGCGTTTGAGCGGCGGAATCGCCAATACCATCGGCCGCACAGCGGCCTGTGTTCGTACTTGCGGACCCAGCGCAAGTCGACAGGACTTGCGCTCGCGCGCGACGATGGTCGCTTGCCACTCACCGTCACGTCCATTGAACAGCCGAACCACGTCACCGTCCTGCCGGCGCAGAACATGCAGCACATAGTGACTGCGCCGCTCGTTCAGGATGAGCGAACCGTCGCCCCCGAGCGCTTCGTCGACGAACAACCTTGGCGATGTCATACGGCCCCGCTGCGGCGATCTGCTACAACCTAGGGCATGCCGCGGCCTGATGAAATCTCGACGCCCGACGCGCTCACCGGGCACTGGGTCGATCGCCGTGCGCCGAAATCCTGGCGGCCGTACCTGAGGTTGGCGCGTTTCGATCGCCCCATCGGCACATGGCTCCTGCTTTGGCCGTGCTGGTGGTCGCTGGCGCTTGCTGCAACGATGACCGCCGATCACCCGGATACCCGCCCCTGGCTCGGCCTCCCCGACTTGATCCTTCTGGCGTTCTTCGCGATCGGCGCGGTCGCGATGCGCGGGGCGGGATGCGTCTACAACGACATCGTCGACCGCGACCTCGATGCCCGGGTCGAACGCACGCGCCAGCGCCCGCTACCGGCGGGCCTGGTCAGCCTCGCGGGTGCCTGGGCGTTCCTGATCGGCTTGGCACTCATTGGTTTGGCGGTCCTGCTCACATTCAACCGTTTTTCCATCGTGCTTGGCCTCGGCTCCATCGCACTCGTGGCCGCCTACCCCTTCATGAAACGCGTGACGTGGTGGCCTCAGGCTTGGTTGGGCCTGACGTTCAACTACGGCGCCTTGCTCGGGTGGGCCTCGGTTTGGGCCGATCTCGGGTGGCCCGCCGTAGCGCTCTACGCCGCCGGACTCTTCTGGACGCTGGGCTACGACACCATCTACGCCCACCAGGACAAGGAGGACGACGCGTTGGTGGGGATCAGATCGAGCGCACGACGCCTTGCCGGACATTCGCGGCGCTTCCTATGGGCAAGCTACGCGGCCACCGTCGCTCTCTTGGGTCTGGCCGCGGGGCTCGTCGGGACGGGGTGGGCGTTCTGGATCGGGCTCGTGGCCGCCGCGTGTCACCTCGGTTGGCAAGCAGCGCGGGTCCGCTTCGACGATCCAGCCCACTGCCTTGCCATGTTCCGGACCAACCATCGGACGGGGGCGATCATCTTTTTGGCGCTCGTCGTTGGCTCCTTGGCGGCTTGATCTTATCCTTGGTGAAACCGGGGAGATCGACCGCACGCCCAAGATCCGCCAAGGCAGCACTACGGGACCTGCGGCGCTCGGGATCCGCGATCAGCGCGAGGAGGAAGGCGTCGATACCCTCGCCTGGCGACAAGAGCCCGGCCACCGTGGCCAAGACTTCACCGTGGGGCTTGGCCGGAAGGGTACGGTTCTTTGCCGTCACTTCCGCGAAGGCCACCAATGCTCCATCGAGCACGAGTGCCGGCGCCTCGCTCTGGTAGGCGAACAGGTCCTTTCGGATCCCGACGGCCTCGACCATTGCCGTGAGGCTGCGCAGCCGTCCGTATTCGTATCCCGTGTGGTCCATCGGCCCACGTCGCTCGCTCACGTGCATGAGGTCGAGCTGCTCGGGCGTCAGGAACGTCGTAAAGGTCTGCAGCGTGGTGCCCGGCGATGGCGCGAGCATGGCCGTGATCGCTCCGTAACGTGCGAAGCGGGCCGAATACACCACGTCGAATCCGGGCAACACGGTCCGCAGAACGGGAATCGCCTCGTCATCGCCGAGCTTCGGGAATTTCCGGCGCAGCTGATCTGGTGCCGCGTTCGAGCCGTAGGCGAGGACGGGCTTGCGTCGCGCCATATCGGGCGGCAGGTCCATGCGGCCGAGCTTGAGCGCCCGGCCGCGATAGAAGATGTAGCTGTAGTCCGGCGCGCTGTAGGGGTAGCCCTTCGCGCGCACGAGCTTTTCGGCGTCGCTGTCCATGACGATGATTTAGCCCAAGGTAAGGCTAGGCACCACCGCAACCCGAGCGGGAATCTCTTCGCGTCTCGTCGTCCTTGACCCAAGATCGTGGCCAACATCGACAATGGCCCGGCCCTACGCCTACGCTCATCCGCGATGGTGGTCCGAACACGATCATCGACGTCCGCCAGCCCGAGGCCGCCAATCCGCCGCTCTTGGGCGCAGATCGTGCCGTGCGCGGCTTAGAGTTTCACCGCCGCTGGTTGCCTCCGTCAACGACGGTCGACGCGCGGCGCATTCTCCTCGCCCGCGCTGTTCGCGCCTTTGCGGACGGCTACGCCATCGTCCTGTTGCCATACTACCTGGCCGCCCTGGGTCACGGTCCTATCGCGATCGGCGTGATCACGACGGTCACGCTTCTCGGGTCGTCGGTTCTGTCGATCGGTGTCGGTATGGTGGCGAACCGTGTTCGACGTCGACCGCTTCTTCTTGCGGGCGCCGGCCTCATGGTCGCTACCGGGTTCGGTTTCGCCGGTTTCGGCGACTATGGCCCGCTCCTTGTGGTCGCGGCGATCAGCACCTTGAGCCCATCCTCGGGCAGTCCCTTCCAGCCGCTCGAACACACGGTCCTGGCCCAGTCGGTGGCCGCGACGGAACGCACGGCCCTGTTCTCGCGATACAGCTTGATCGCAGTCCTCGTCGGAGCCTTGGGTTCGCTGGCCAGTGGAGCGTTCGATCTGTTGTCCGTTGCCTTTGATCCCACGACGGTCGGGCGTGCATCCTTCTTCGTCTACGCCGCCTTCGGCGTATCGGCTGGGGTGATCTACCGTGGTCTCGGGGTGGGAGCCGAGGCACCGGGCGGCACGGCGGCCCAAGCACCGCTCGGTCCGTCGCGGCGGCGGGTGTGGGGCCTTGCCGCTCTATTTTCGTTGGACTCGTTTGCCGGCGGTCTCGTGACCAACACGATGCTGACCCTTTGGCTCCTGCAGCGTTTCGACGTAGCCCCGTCGACCGCCGGGGCGCTATTTGCGGCGATCAATGTTGGTGCGGCTCTTTCTTTCTTGGCCGCCGAGCGACTGGCGGCGCGAATCGGCCTCGTCAACACGATGGTATTTACGCACATCCCCGCCAATCTGCTCCTGATCGCGGCGGCGTTTTCCCCGAGCCTACCGTGGGCCATCGTGTTTCTCGTCCTGCGCGGACTTCTGTCGCAGATGGACGTCCCAACCCGCACCTCCTACGTCATGGCGATCGTCGAGCCGGCCGAACGCCCGGCCGCCGCGAGCCTTACCAACGTGCCGCGGACTCTCGCGGCCGCGCCGGGCCCGGCGATCGCCGGGGCGTTGTTGGCGGCAACCAGTGTCGGCTGGCCGCTGATCCTGTGTGGCGGTCTGAAGATCGTCTATGACCTCAGTCTGTTGCTCGCCTTTCGGCGCATCAAACCGCCTGAGGAACGCTAGCTGACGAGCGCCGAGAGACCGACCACCGCGAGCAGGACGAGCGCCGCCGGACGGAACCAAGCCGCCGGCGCTCGACGGAACAGCCAAGCCCCCAAGAAAACGCCCCCCAGATTGAGCGGCAGCACGAGCGCTGCCTGTATCAGGGTGGCTTTTTCCACGACCCCGGCCAGCATGAGGGTCGAGAACGTGATGATGATCAGCGCCACGACCGTAAACACGATTCGGGCTCGGATCGTTTCGGGCGGCTCGGGCGCCGAAAGAAAGTAGATGGCGACGACCGGGCCCGACATTCCCGCGATCCCCGAGAGCGCCCCGCCGACGGCCCCCGCAAGTCCATCGAGAAGGCGCGTGCGCGCTCCACGATAGGTCCATCCGGTCGCCAGCAGCGCGACCGAAAGGATCACAAACGCGCCGATCAGGCGTCGGATGAAAGTCGGGTCGGCCACGAACAGGAACGAGGCCGCAATCGGCGTCGTGACGATCGCCGCGCCGACCAGGGGCCAGAGTTGGCGCCAGGACACCGATCGCCGCGCGGCACGGACCAAGGGGATCGTGGCCGCCATCCCCATGATGCAGGAGGTGGCGATCGCCTGGACTGGACCGATCTGAATCGACAGGAGCGGGATCATGAGGAGTCCCGACCCAAATCCTCCGGTATAGCCGTGCAAAAGACCGGCGACGGCAACGATGGCCGCGGTCAGCGCGATGTCCGGCACGACCATGAGCCCCCCAGATTTGCGGCCCTCGGTAGCGAGGGCAGCGCTTTGCCCTATATAAGGGAAATCCGTTTCGAACCCACGAGTGGTCATGACCGACGCCCATGAGACCGAACGCCGCGCGCTCGACTCGCTCCATCGCCTGGTCGAAAAGGCGCTGAAAGCCGGAGCCGACGGGGCCGACGCCGTTGGCGTGTTTTCTGCCAACCTTTCGGTGTCGCAACGCCTCGGCGCCCGCGAGGACTTGGAGCGCGCGGAGGCCAACGACGTGGGCCTGCGCGTCTTCATCGGTCAACGGTCGGCCAACGTCTCGACGACCGATACGAGCGAATCGGCGATCGCAGCCGTGGTCGAGCGAGCCATGGCCATGGCTCGCCTAGCCCCCGAGGATTCCCATGCTGGCCTTCTCGAACCGACGTTCTTGGCCAAAACGCCGTTTCCCGATCTCGACCTCAACGATCCGGCGGAACCGACTGCGACGCTTCTCTATCAGCGCGCAGCGGCCGCCGAAGATGCGGCGCGGGCCGTGCCCGGCATCACCAACTCCGAGGGCGCCGGCGCAAGTTGGTGGCGCGGGACCGCCGCGTTGGTGATTTCGAACGGATTCGTCGGCGCTTATACGCGCTCTTCCCAGAGCGTCAGCGCCTCGGTGATCGCCGGCGAAGGCACCGGGATGGAGCGAGACTACGACTATCACGCCGCAGTCTATGGCAGCGACCTGGAGGATCCGACGCTCATCGGACGATCGGCGGGAGAGCGCGCGGTGAAGCGCCTCCGGCCGCGGAAGATGCCGTCGGCCAAGGTCCCGGTGGTGTTCGATCCCAGGATTGCGCGTTCGCTGCTCGGGCATCTCGCGTCGGCGATCAACGGTCAGTCGGTGGCGCGCGGCACCAGTTTTCTCAAGGATCGCCTGGGCACCCAGGTGTTCGCCCCGAACATCACCATTGTCGACGACCCCCACATCGTGCGCGGGCGCGCGTCCTACCCAAGCGACGCTGAGGGGGCCGCCAATCGCAAACGCCACCTCGTCGAGGGCGGAACCCTGACGACATGGTTGCTCGATCGAGCGTCAGCCCATCAACTCGGCCTGACAACCACCGGCCACGGTTTTCGCGGAACGTCGGGGCCGCCGACGCCCCACGCAACGAACCTCTACCTCGCTCCGGGCGCGGACACGCCGCAAATCCTGATGGCCGACATCAAGTCGGGCTTCTACGTCACCGAACTGATCGGGTTCGGGGTCAATGGGGTTACCGGGGATTACAGCCGGGGCGCCGCCGGATTCTGGATCGAGAACGGCGAGATCACTTACCCCGTCAACGAAATGACGATCGCCGGCAACCTCAAAGACATGTTCGCAGCGCTCGTCCCCGCGAACGACCTCGAGTTGCGCTACGGCACGGACGCGCCCACCACCCGCATTGACGGCATGACGGTGGCCGGCACCTGATGACGGGACTGGCCGCAGAACGCGAAGCCCTTACCGCCGCCGTTCGTGAGGCCGGTCGCCTCGCCCTGCGCTACTTCCAGGGCGACGTGAAGTCCTGGCAAAAGGGCCCCGACAACCCGGTCAGTGAGGCGGACATCGCGGTCGATGACCTGCTGAAGGAGCGTCTGGCGGCGGCCTATCCCGGCTACGGATGGCTTTCGGAGGAAACCGAAGACGACCGCCGGCGGCTCTCGGCCGAACGGGTTTGGGTGGTCGATCCCATCGATGGAACGCGGGCGTTTCTCAAGCGGGAGCCCGAATTCGCTATCGTCGCGGCATTGGTCGAGCACGGCCGACCGATCTTGGGAGCCGTGTTCAACCCGGCCAAGGACGAGTTCTTTCTGGCCGCCGCGGGCGCGGGCGCGACCCTCAACGACCGCCCCATCCGAACGAGCCGACAAGCGGGGGTCGTCGGAGCGAAACTCCTGTCGAGCCGCCGGACCTTCGAACGGCACAACTGGATCGAAGCCGCCAATGGGGCGGAGTTTCGGTTCGTCAACTCGATGGCCTATCGGGTGGCGCTGGTTGCGGCAGGACGCTTCGATGCCACGATCACTCTCAGCCGAAAATCCGATTGGGACATCGCTGCGGCGGACATCCTGATCACCGAGGCCGGCGGTTGCATGACCCGAATCGACGGCGGTCGTATCGAATACAACCGCCCGGGCGTCGAACACCCAAACGTTGTCGCCGCCGGCCAACCACTGCACGCAGCGCTCGTGAGCGGCCTCACGGCTGCGACGGTCGCATGACCCGCCGTGCCGGGCGGGAGCCAGCCGGGCGAGTCGGTTTGGCGTGCTTTCGGGGCCAATGCTATGGTCCGGCGCCATGAAGGACAGTGGCGCCAGCCGCCCCGGGTCGGCCGGTGGTCGGTCGTTTTCGACCAAGGAGCTGCTGCTGCGGCTCTATCGCGGGTTCGTCCGCCCGCACCTGCAGACTCTGATCATCGCAGCCGGCTGCATGGGGTTGGTCGCCGCCACGACGGCGGCGAACGCCCTGATCATCGAGCGCGTGCTCGACGACGTGTTCGTCAACCGCGACCAGTTCGCCCTGCTCATCGTGCCGGCCGCGATCCTGGTGATCGCACTGGTCAAGGCGGTGGCGACGTACTTTCAATCCTATCTGATGAGCGTCTTCGGGCAACGCATCATCGCCGATATTCAGAACCGCCTGTTCGCGCACTTGATGCGCGCCGACCTGTCGTTTTTTCACGGCAACGCAACGGGCGGCCTGATTTCCCGGTTTCTCACCGACACCAATCTGCTGTCCGAGGCGCTGTCGAAGGCCATCACCGGTATCGCCAAGGACCTCGTGATGGCCGCGGCGCTCGCCGGCGTGTTGTTCTTCCAGGACTGGCGCCTGGCGATCGTCGCCTGCGTCATCTTCCCGATCGCCATCTTGCCGGTGCGCAAGCTCGGCCGACGTATGCGCAAGGCGTCGACCCAGAACCAGGAGCGGGCCGGAGCCTTCAGCGCGTTGCTGGCCGAAGCCTTCCAGGGTGCACGGCATGTGAAGGCTTATGGCATGGAAGCCTACGAGTCGGATCGGGCGCGCGCCGCCAACGAAGCGCGCTTGACCGCGTTGTTCAAGGTTGTGCGCACCCGGGCGGCGTCGACGCCGCTGATGGAATTTCTCTCGGGCGTCGCCATTGCCGCCGTCGTGCTCTACGCCGGCAACCGGGTCTTTGCTGGGGAAATCTCGACCGGAGCTTTCTTCTCGTTCCTCACCGCGCTGCTCCTCGCCTATCAACCGGTCAAGAGCCTCGCTGGCCTCAACACCGCGCTGCAAGAAGGCCTCGCCGCCGCCGCACGAGTGTTCACGTTGCTCGACACCGAGCCCGACATTCGTGACCGGGCCGATGCCAAGGCTCTCGTCGTGGGTGGCGGCGGCATCCGCTTCGATCAAGTCGTCTACGCGTACAACGCGCTGGCACCAGCGCTCCACGGCGTCAGCTTCGAAGTCCCCGCGGGCAAGACGCTGGCCATCGTCGGCCCCTCGGGGGCGGGAAAATCGACCATCCTCAATCTGATTCCGCGTTTCTTCGACGTAAACGGCGGGCGCGTTTCGATCGACGGCCAGGACGTACGCGCGGTGACCCAGGTGAGCTTGCGGCGCGCCGTCGCCCTGGTCAGCCAAGAGTCGACGCTGTTCAACGACACGGTACGGGCGAACATCGCCTACGGCCGACCGGGGGCCAGCGAAGCGGAGATCGTCGCAGCGGCCACGTCGGCGGCGGCGCACGACTTCATCGTCGAATTGCCTCAGGGATACGACACGATGGTCGGCGAGGCCGGCGTCAAGCTTTCGGGCGGGCAACGCCAACGGATCGCGATCGCGCGCGCCATGCTCAAGAACGCACCCGTCCTCCTGCTCGACGAAGCGACCTCCTCTCTCGACACCCAGTCGGAGCGACAGGTCCAGGATGCGCTGCAGCGTTTGAGTCGCGGCCGCACCACGGTGGTGGTCGCGCACCGTCTGTCGACGGTGGTCGATGCCGATCGGATCGTCGTGATCGATGGGGGACTGGTCGTCGACACCGGGACACACGCCGAACTAATGGCGCGCGGCGGCCTCTATGCAAAGCTCTATGCGCTGCAAGCGACCCCCGACCCGGATCCGGCGCGCGCCTCGGCCTGATCGGTGATGCGTCGTCTGGTGAAGCGTCTGGGCCGATCCGGCAGGTTGCGTCGCATGCTCGCCCGCGCCATTGCCGGATATGTTCGCCTGTGCCGCTCATGGGGACAATGGAGCGTCTTCGGCGACGACGTACCCCGGCAATTCTGGCGCGAAGGACGGCCTTTCATCCTGGCCTTTTGGCACGGCCGCCTGTTGATGATGCCGGCGGCATGGCCACGGCATCGGACCATGTCGATGTTGGCCTCCGAACACCGCGACGGCGATCTGATCACGCGAACGGTCGAATCGTTCGGCGTCGGCACGACGAGAGGCTCGACGACCAAGGGCGGCTCGCGCGCGGTCCGGGCAATGCTGAGCGCCGTGCGCAAGGGCGAGTGGGTCGGGATCACCCCGGATGCCCCGCGCGGCCCCTATATGCGAGCCTCGGCGGGTGCCATTCAGGTGGCGCGACTCGCGGGCGTTCCGATCGTCCCGGTCTCCTGCAGCGCGTCGTCGGGCCTGGTGCTCAACTCCTGGGACCGGTTCATGGTCCCGAGCCCGTTTGCCCGAGGCGCCTATTTCTGGGGGCAGCCGATCGAGGTGCCGCGCGACGCAGACAACGCCGCCGTAGAAGCCAAACGACAGGAACTCGAGGACCGCCTCAACGACCTCAGTCGGATCGCCGATCAGTATTGCGACCGAACGCCCCTCCGCCCCGTGCCGTTACCGCAGGAAACCTGACCGTGCGCGCGCCCGAGTTTTGGGGCAATCCCCGCTCACGAATCGCCGATCTTCTGTCGCCGTTGGCCGGACTCTATTCCCTTGCCGGCCGACTTCATCGCGGTTTCGTCCGCCCGGTGCGCAGTCCCGTGCCGGTGATCTGCGTCGGCAACGTCGTTGCGGGTGGAGCGGGCAAGACGCCGACCGCCATCGCGGTCGCGCGGTTTCTCAAGCAGCGCGGCCGCCAACCCCACCTGATCACGCGCGGCTATGGGGGCAACCTGCCGGGGCCAGTGCGGGTCGCCTCCCACGGGGCGGCCGCCGTTGGCGACGAGGCCTTGCTCTTGGCCGAAGTGGCTCCGACGTGGGTCGCACGCGATCGCGTGGCCGGAGCGAACGCCGCCGTAGCCGCCGGGGCCGATGTCCTAGTGCTCGACGATGGCCTGCAGAACCCGGCTCTCGTCAAAGACGTATCCCTTTTGGTCGTCGACGGCGGTTACGGCTTTGGCAACGGCCGACGGATTCCGGCCGGCCCACTCCGCGAGTTGCCCGTGGAGGCCGGCAAGCGCGCCTCGGCCGTCGTTCTCGTTGCCGACGATGGCGGGGATGTCGTCCGGCCCGACGATCTCCTGTGGGGGCCGCCCGTCTATGTCGCCCGCCTGGCGCCCACTTCCTCGATTGCAACGCTCGCCGATCAGGCCCTTGTCGCGTTCGCTGGGATCGGGCGCCCTCAGAAGTTCTTCAACACCCTGGTGGCGGCCGGCTGCCGGGTCGTCGGCGCCTACACCTTCCCCGATCATCACGTGTATCGCGACGATGAGATCATGAAACTGGTCGAGATCGCCGTCAGCCGCCAGGCCAAACTCGTCACGACGACGAAGGACGCCGTTCGACTGCCCACGGATGCGCGCCGGATGCTCGAGGTGCTGGCCGTCGAACTGACGTTCGAACACAGCGATGCCCTGGCCGAAATCCTGGCACCGATTTTCGTCGGTCCGGCGACGTCATGACCGAGCGACGCCTCGCGCATATCCTGGAGGCGGCCGCGGCCACCGCGGCCGGTGCGCTGTTTCGCGCTCTACCGCTCGATGCCGCGTCACGCCTCGGAGGCGCCATCGCGCGGCGCTTGGGGCCCCATCTCAAGGTATCCGAACGCGCCGAGAAGAACCTGCGCCGCGCGTTTCCGACCTGGGACGATCGGCAGATCGCCCAGGCGATCCACGACATGTGGGACAATCTCGGCCGCACCGCGGCCGAATACCCCAATCTCCAGCGCTTCGACTGTTACGCCAAGGACGGCCGCATCGTCGTCGACGGCGTCGAGCACATCGATCGGCTGCGCGATGACGGACGGGCTGGCATCTTCTTCTCCGGGCATCTCGCGAACTGGGAGATCATGCCGCTCGCGGTCGCACAACGCGGCGTTTCGATCAGTCTGGTCTACCGCGCCGCGAACAATCCGATGGTCGATGCGATGATCCTGCGGGCCCGGGGCGCCATCACCGAAACCCACATCCCCAAAGGCGCGAGCGGCGCCCGCCAGATGATCGAAATCATCCAGCGGGGCGGCCACCTCGGCATGCTGGTCGATCAGAAACATTCGGGCGGGATTGCCGTACCATTCTTCGGCCACGACGCCATGACGGCCCCCGCCGTGGCCCAACTCGCGCTCAAATACGATCTTCCGCTTGTCCCCTGTCGGGTCGTGCGCGAGACCGGAGCCCGGTTCCGCGTCACGATCGCGCCACCGCTCACGTTACCGCGTAGCGGCGATCGCCATGCCGACGTCCGGGCGTTGCTGCGCACGATCAACCACCACCTCGAAGAAGCCATTCGGTTGCGGCCCGCCCATTGGATGTGGTTGCACCGTCGGTGGCCCGACTCATGAGTGGCCTATTCGGCAAGCTCGCTGACGAGTGGCGGACGATTCGGGCCCGGGTGGCGATCTACGCCTGCGATGGGCGCCCCGGCGAGGTCAGGAATCCCCCGTGGTGGCAGGTCTACTGCAACGGACGAGACGTATTTCAGGCTGCTCGCCGAACCCGGGTCGCGATCAAGCGATCGGCCAACAAGGAAAAGGCGGCGGAGATCTTGCCGCTTGACGCGCCTTGGGCCTTGGCACTGATGGCCGTCATTTCGATGCGCAAGACGCTGCGACGCAACGCCAACGAGGTCACCACGTCGCACGGAGAGATCATCCGGGAGGCTCTTTGCCTTGCGGTCGAGGCGTCCCACGATCAGTTCCGGGCTGGCGACGAATTCTGGGTGTACATCGCCGATGACACGACGATCGCCGTACGGCGCTACAATGCCAAGCACGCGATCGACGAGACCCGGATTCTCGGCCGAGTCGACCAGACACTGGCGGAACCGCGGCCGAACCGTTGATGCCGTTATGGTCGGTGGGCGGGCGCGGGTCGGAGGATGCCCTCGAGGTCGCAGGTGTTCCCACGATCCAGGGTCGTTGCGCGTTGCAAGTCGCGATGCGTGTGGAGGTCATCATAGGGACGAAGCCGGTGCATCGTGCAGCGGTTGTCCCAGATCACGAGATCGCCCTTGCGCCAGCGGTGGCTGTAGACGAACTGACGCTGGGTCGCATGTGTGAGCAACTCGCTCAGCACCTCCTCCGCCCCGTCCGAGCTGAGCCCCTCGATCCCGCCGATATGGGAGGCGAGGTAAAGACTTCGCCTGCCGGTCTCCGGGATTCGGCGCACGAGCAGCTGCGGAACGGGCGCCATTGCCGCCAACTGTGTACCATCGAAGCCACCGAACCCCGTCCTACGGCGCGACGTGGCCAGCGAGTGATGGGCGATACGACCCTCCAGCCAATCACGACGAGACTGGGGCAGCGCGTCGTACGCCGCACGAAGGTCGGCGAACTCCGTTCGCCCGCCGGCGGTCGGGATTGATCGCGCGTAGAGAAACGAGGCGCGGGCGGGCGTTTCCTTGAACGAGGAGTCGGTGTGCCACAGTTCGTTGGCGCGCTGGACGCCGCGCGATGGGCTGTCATCGGCCCAGGGACGACCGGCAGCGGTCAGGTTCGAGACGTCGATCAAGTATTCGTCACCGCGGCCGACCTTGTCCCTGCCGGTGGGTGGCGCCATCGGTTCGAGCGGCCCAAACGCGGCAGCGACCGCGCGGTGCTGCTCTGGCGTCAGTTGTTGGCCTGGAATGACGAGAACGGCGTAGCGCAGCAATGCCGCGTCGATCGCGGCCACGGATTCCGACGAGGGCGAGTGGCGGAGATCCACGCCCTCGACTTCCGCCCCGAAACTCTCCGAGACCGGCCAAAGGCGGATCACGTCCCGCTCCCCGCGGATACGGGTTGGCGCCTTCGGGCAATCAAACGCCCCACCCCTAATCCGCTGGCATCGGCCCGACCACGAGCTGTGGATCGACCCGCACCGTGAACCAGTTCATTCCCCAATGCAGATGCGCTCCCGTGACGCGCCCCGTCGCCCCCACGGCTCCGAGGGGATCACCCCGGGCGACTCGATCTCCGACTTTGACCCCGAGAGAATTCAGGTGCTGGAACACCGAGGAGAGCCCATGGCCGTGATCGAGGATGATCGTACCGCCGGTGAAATAGAGATCGGGTTCGGCCAAGGTCACGGTGCCAGCCGCCGGCGCGAAAACCGGTGTACCGGCGGGTGCGGCCACGTCCACACCGAAGTGCGGTTGCCGCGGTTCACCGTTGAGGATGCGCTGGCTACCATAAACGCCGGTGATCGGGCCACGAGTCGGCCAGAGGAATTCCTCGTCGAACCACGGCTCGGGCAGATCGTGACGCCGCGCTTCGCTCACCTGATCGGCCTCGCGCCGGATTCGCCCCATGGCAGCCTCGTCGGGGCTGACCATTTCGCTCGCCAGGCCATTGATCCGCTGCACGACGTAGCGCCGCCGCTCGACCGATAGATCCTGTTCGATGCGTCGCCCGTCCGGGAGCAGGACCACCAATCGCGCGCGTGTCGCCTGGTCACGGCCGAAGCCGAAGACAAACCGACCGTCCGGGGAGACACGGACGGGTTGATCGTCGAGCATGGCCTGAGCCCCGGGAAGCGTCTGCCCACGAACGACGCCTCCCTGAACCATCTGACCTCGCAGATCGACCTGGGCCAGCGCAGGAAATGCGATCAGAACGAGAAGCGCTGCGACGACGCTGCGCATCTGCCGCTAGGTTCTGGGGCTCGAATCCGTCGAGCCGTTCCGCGCAGCGCGCGCGCGCTCCGCGGCGATCACCGCCGAGGCGTACGCTTCCTGACGCTCGAAGCTCCAGTAGCGCAGGTCTTCGATGGCAATCTCGACGCGGGTCACGGCGCAGCGCACGAACGTCCCTGGCTTCACGACTTCGAAGCTGCCGGAGAGGTACTTGAGAATCGCTTCGCTCCGCAACGGCCCGTGCATCTAGAGGAGTTTCCCTTGCTTCTCGTCGGGGGTGACCCGACTTCGCCGCCGGAACCGCGCAGGAGGGCGCGGCGCCTTCAGGCTGGGGGACGCATCGTCGGCGATGTGCGCCCCGACCGAGCCGTCGCGGAACTCTAACACAACGGGTTTGCCCGGCAACGCGGCGGCAACCTCCTTGACTGGCGCGCCGTTCGAGTCGCGAACCAGGGCGAAGCCACGATTCAAGACGTTCTGATAGCCGAAGGACTCGAGCAGGCGTACCTGCCCGCCGAGCCGCTCCGCGGCGCGGTCGAAACGACGATCGACCAGGCCGACGTGGAACCGACGCATGATGACCTCGAAATGCGTCCGGTGGTGACGCACATCGGCCAAAAGGGCTCTTGCGAGACGTTGGCCAGCGATCGTGGTACCGCGCTGCGCCTCGTGGAATGACCGCCGCAATACCCGGGGTCGCAATCCCCGACCAGCCTCGCCGAGCCGACGGCCGCTCAGGAGCAGATTGGCCCGCAAGGCCCGCCCGAGACGTTCTCCGAGATCGTCCAAGCGCTGCTCCGCAGCGCGAACACGCTCGCGGGGATCCCGCAGCCCGCGCCGCGCCGCCTGGAGTTCTGCTTCTGCCGTGCGCAGCCGACGATGAATCCCACCGAGCAGCCGACGCTGCTGATCGCTCACCTGGTAGAGCAGCTCCCGACGAACCGGCACCGCCATCTCGGCAGCCGCCGTCGGGGTCGGGGCCCGCTTGTCGGCGGCGAAGTCGATCAACGTGGTGTCGGTCTCGTGACCGACGGCCGAGATCAGCGGGATGCCACTGGCCGCTGTCGCCCGCACCACGATCTCTTCGTTGAACGGCCAGAGATCTTCGAGACTGCCGCCGCCACGAGCGACGATCAGAAGGTCGGGCCGAGGCACCGGCCCGTCCGGCGGAAGTCGGTTGAACCCCGCAATCGCCCGCGCGATCTGGTCCGCGGCTCCATCTCCCTGCACGGCGACGGGCCAAATCAGCACATGGCGTGGAAACCGCTCCCGCAGACGATGGAGGATGTCACGAATGACAGCTCCCGACAGCGACGTCACGACGCCGACGACATCGGGCAGGTACGGCAGCGCCTTCTTGCGAGACGCTTCGAACAGCCCTTCTGCCATCAACTTGCGACGCCGTTCCTCGAGGAGCGCCATCAGAGCCCCGACCCCGGCCGGCTCGACGTGATCGATGATCAGTTGGTACTGCGATCGCGACTGATAGGTCGTCAACCGCCCCGAGCAGATGACTTCGAGCCCATCCCCCGGTTTGAATTTGAGGCGGGCCCAAGTGGTGCGATAGCAGATCGCCTCGAGGACCGAACCCTCGTCCTTGAGCGTGATGTAGACGTGTCCGGACGGATACGCTTTGACTCGCGAGGTTTCGCCCCGCACGCGCACGCGTCCGAACGAGTCCTCGATCTTGCGCTTGAGCGCGCCCGCGAGTTCGCTGACGGTGTACTCGGGATAGTTCGTGGGGGCGTTGGCAGAGCTCGGGTCGGTCATCGTTGAAGCCTATGTTACAAGAGGGTCGCGGGCGGAACGAGCCGGAGTGGAGAGCGGCGATGAAGGTGCTGGTGATCGGGTCGGGTGGGCGCGAGCACGCGCTGTGCTGGGCCCTGGCGGCCTCCCCCTTGGTCGAACGCCTGTACTGCGCCCCCGGCAATGCCGGCATCGCCGCCGACGCCGAATGCCTGGCCATCGACGCAATGGACTTCGATGGCATCGTTCGCGCCTGCGGTGAACACCGTATCGATTTCGTCGTCGTCGGGCCCGAGGGTCCCCTCGTGGCCGGATTGGTCGACCGATTGTCGGCCGCCCGAATCAAGGCCTTCGGGCCGCGAGCCAATGCCGCGGCCCTCGAGGGATCGAAGGGCTTCACCAAAGACCTCTGCGCCAAGTACGGAATCCCGACCGCCCGATACCGCCGTTTCACCGACGCGTCGTCGGCCAAAGCCTTCGCCCGTTCGATGGCGCCCCCGATCGTGGTCAAGGCGGACGGTCTGGCCGCCGGGAAGGGCGTGGTCATCGCGGCGAGCCACGCCGAGGCCGACCAGGCGATCGATGACATCCTGGGTGGACGTTTTGGTGCGGCAGGCGCCGAACTCGTGGTGGAAGAGTTCCTCGACGGCGAAGAGGTCAGCTACTTCGCGCTGAGCGACGGGAGCGATGTCCTTCCGTTGATCGCCGCCCAGGACCACAAACGGGTCGGTGACGGCGACACCGGACCCAACACGGGTGGCATGGGAGCCTACTCCCCGGCCCCGGTGTTCGACGCCGCGACCGAAAGACGAACCTTGGACGAGATCATTCGTCCGACGATCAAAGCGATGGCGACCGAGGGGCGGCCGTTTTGCGGTGTCCTGTTTGCCGGACTGATGATCACGCGCGAAGGCCCGAAGCTGATCGAGTACAACGTTCGCTTCGGCGACCCCGAGTGCCAGGTCATCGTGATGCGCCTGTTTTCGGACATCCTCCCGGTATTGCTGGCGACCGCCGACGGCGTGCTCAGGCACGTCGATCTGCGGTGGCGACGCGAAGCCGCCCTGGTCGTGGTCATGGCGGCAAACGGCTATCCCGAGCAGTACCGCAAGGGAACACCGATCTCGGGCCTCGACGCCGCCGCTAAGGCGGGGGCGACAGTGTTCCACGCCGGCACTATGCGTGAACAGGGGGCCTTGGTCGCCAACGGCGGGCGCGTTCTCAACGTCGCCGCCCTCGGGGCCTCGATCGCCGAGGCCAAGGAACGGGCATACCGCGGCGTCGACGCCATTCGGTGGCCGGACGGCTTCTGTCGGCGCGACATAGGATGGCGCGCGATCGCGCGCGAACGTGCCAAACCATGAAGACGGCCGTCGCGCTAAGGCACGTCGCGTTCGAGGATCTGGGTTCGCTCACCCGGATTCTCGCGTCAAGGGGCTACGACATCCGGTATTGCGATGCCGGGATCGATGATCTCGAAGCGGCCCGATCGGCCGACCTGCTCATCGTGTTGGGCGGCCCGATCAGCGTCAACGACGAGGCGCTCTATCCTTTCCTCGCGGACGAATGCGCTCTTGTCGGTGAACGCGCGCGGCGCGAACGCCCGACCCTGGGGCTGTGTCTCGGGGCGCAGTTCATCGCCAAGGCGCTCGGCGCACGGGTTTATGCCGGGCCGGTGAAGGAGATCGGCTGGTCGACCCTGATACTCACGCCCGCTGGCCGGCGGTCCTGTCTGCGTGCGTTGGACGGTGCGCCCGTTCTGCACTGGCACGGCGAGACCTTCGATCTTCCGTCGGGGGCAGAACTGTTGGCGGGGACGACTCACTACGCGAACCAGGCCTTCGCGGTGGGCGAAACCACGCTGGCCCTGCAATTTCACTGTGAGATTCAAGCGCGCGGCCTCGAGCGCTGGTACCTCGGCCACACCCTCGAACTTGCGAGCGCCGGCATCGATGTCCCGTCCCTGCGCCGAGACGGACTGACCCACGGCGAACGCATCGAGGGGCTCGCTGCGACGGTGTTCGGTGGTTGGCTCGCGCAAATCGAGGCCGCGACGTGAGCACCTCCGCCATCGGCCCCGTCCGCGACGCCCATCGCATCGATGAGCAGGCGATCGCCGCATACCTCGCAGCGACGATTCCGGGATTTCATGGCCCGATCCGTGTCGAACAGTTCACCGGCGGGCAATCCAACCCGACCTACCGCCTGACAACCCCAGAACGCCGCTATGTCCTGCGCCGAAAACCACCGGGCAAGCTGCTGCCGTCGGCGCACGCGGTCGACCGCGAGTATCGTGTGATTCGCGCCCTCCGAGGCAGCGATGTGCCCGTTCCGGAGACCTTTTGTCTATGCGAGGACCCGGGCGTGATCGGAACGGCGTTCTACGTCATGGCCTTCGTCGACGGCCGGATTTTCTGGGATGGGTCGCTGCCCGAACTCGACGCCGCCGGACGCGGCGCGGTCTACGATTCGATGAACGCCACCATCGCCGCACTGCATCGGGTCGACCCTGCGGCCCTCGGCTTGAGCGACTTCGGGCGCGCTGGAGGTTACGTCGCGCGCCAGATCAAGCGCTGGACCGAACAATACCGTGCCAGCGAGACCGAACGCATCGAGGCGATGGAGCGCCTGATCGATTGGATTCCGACACACCTTCCATCCGACGACGCAACCGCCCTCGTACATGGCGACTTTCGCCTCGACAACCTGGTGTTCGATCATCGTGAGCCGCGCGTCATCGCCGTGCTCGACTGGGAGATCGCAACCCTCGGTCATCCGCTCGCCGATTTCGCCTACCACCTGATGATCTGGCGCCTGGCGCCTGGCGAATTCCGCGGTCTCGCGGGGCTCGACCTCCGCTCCCTCGGGATCCCGGACGAGGCCGCCTATGTCGCCGCCTACTGCCGTCGCACCGGACGGACGTCTATTGCGCAGCTCGACTACTACGTTGCCTACAACATGTTTCGGATGGCGGCGATCCTGCAGGGAATCATGGGCCGCGTACGCGATGGCACCGCGGCGTCGACCGAGGCCGCTCGGCTGGGCGCGCTGGCCCGCCCCGTGGCCGAGGCCGGCTGGCGCCAGGTCGAACGAATAGGCGGCTGACTATCGGCGAGGCGCGGCCTGGACGGCCCGCTGACGCAGCGCACGCGCTTCGTCCGATCGTCCGGTCGCGTCCAATACGTCGGCGTAGACGCCACGCGTACGCGAGAGGAGCGGTTGCGCGTTGGGCTGCGGTTCCTGGATCTCCAAGGCACGCTTCAGCGCCGCCTCGGCCTCCTGGTAGCGCTCGCGCTTGAACAGCACTTCGCCAAGCACGGTGTAGGCATCGCCCGCCCGCGAAACCGGCCGGCCCGTGAAAAACTGGTTGGCGGCCGTGATCCATCGTCGCGCCGTGATTTCGGCATCGGCCAGTTCGCCGGCGTCCTCCTGCGCCTGGGTCAGCGCATCGAGACGTTCGAGCAAGACGGCGGTGATCCCGCCCGGGGGCGGAGTCGCCCCGGGGGCCGCGAGACGGGGCGCCGCTGGCGCCGCGGGTGCTGCCGCCGTTGGCCGTGGCGAGTTATCGTCCGGATCATCCTGCGCCCCCGCTGAACGCGGTCGTTGCGGCCGGCCGAGCACATCGATCCGCTCTTGCTCCACCGCGAGTGCATCCTTGAATGGCTCAACCGCCGCGCGCGGCTGGTTGAGCGCTATCAACGACTGACCCAGCGCATACTGAATACGGGCGCGGGCTTGATCGCAGGCGGCCTCCCGACCGATTCGGTCGCGCGCCGCCGTCAAGTGAAGTACCGCGGAGCCATGTTCGCGACGCGATGCCGACACGAGTCCTTGCGTCTGAAGCTGATTCCAGGCCGGGCGATCGGCCGTGCAGGTCACACCAGGCTTACGGCCGAAATCGGCGCGCTCGTCGGTCATGACCTCGACACACCCGGAAACGACGGCGGTGGCCAACATAAGCGTCAGGACTCGGCCAATCATGGAACCCCCTTGGGACGCTCTCGACTCTGGCGCCCTTTGGCTCTCCGAGCAAGCGATCACGGGGCAGGAACCCGAACACGCACCACGGCGACCGGGTCCGTGAAACCCCGTAGAACGATACTCTCGGTTTCCTTGCCAAGCCCGACAATCGCTCGGCCGACCACGGGATCAGCAGCGACCGACGCCGAAAGGACGATATCGTCCCCTCGACTCGCCGTCTCGAGACGGGCCGCAAGATTGACGGTCGTCCCGAAATAGTCGAGCACACCGTTGGTATTGACCGCGATACAAGGACCGACGTGGAGTCCGATCTTGGGGACGATCTCGCCTCCATGAGTCCTGCCAAACTCGGTGATGTCGCGGTGGATCGCTATCGCCGCGCCAATGGCATCCCCTGGTTCAGCAAACGCTGCCATGACCGCGTCGCCCATGGTCTTGATCAACACGCCGTTCGCCGTCTTGAGATGGCGTTCGAAGAAGCCGAAATAGTCGCGCACCAGCCCATAGGCCTTGACGTCACCGACCTCGGCGTAAAGCGCGGTCGATCCGCGGATATCGGCAAAGAGAATCGCAACATGGCCGATCGCCACTTGGTCGCCTGGGCGGACGACCTGCTCCGGGCAAAGCTCGCGAAACACCGGCATGGCGATTACGCGGTCGCCTGTGAGTGCATCTGCGGCCCAGGCCCGGTCTTCGATCACGAACGTGCGCGGCCGATCCGTGTCGTTACGCAGTACGATGGAATCGGCTGCTGCCCCGGTGACCTCGATCGAATCCACAGTTAGCCGGATCGCGAGTGCATGGCCAGACTCGATGTCGACGTCCTGTTGCGGCCCGGATTCTGCTGTTCGCGCACGATAGCGGCCCGGCGATAGCGACCCGGCCACCGTCACATGGTCGCGAGGCGCCACCTTGGCCTGGACTCGCACGTGGGGAGTCGTCGCAGGGCCAAGCATGCAAAACGAACCCTCTGGCAGCGGTCTCAGCCACGTCGCCGGCTTGAACGTCAATTCGACGTTGTTGATGAAGTCGCGCTCGTAGTCGATGTTGCACGACGAACAGTGAACGCCCTGCGGAAGATCGTAGAGATTGCCGGCCGCTGCCTTGGCGCCACGGCACCGCGGACACAGCACATCCCACTGCAACGTCACGGCCCCTGCCGCATGACCCGCGAGCAGGCCGCGGACGACCACATCGAGGGGCCGCTGCCATCGTCGCGACAGGGCGAGGGGGCGCATTCGCTGCAGGTGTGTCGCCGGCGAAGACCGAAGTTCTTCAATCACAAGAGCCGGGACGTCAGAGCCTGCCGCCTGTTTCCAGGCGGGCATCAACCGTTCCAGCCGCTCGGATGCTGCCGCCGAGAAACCAAAGGGCGGAGCCTGCGGCCCCTGGTTGGCGGCCTCCTCCACCAGGCGGGCGAGAGCCCGGGCACGCTTGCGAAACTCGACCCTCGGGATGCCGAGAAGTGCGGTGATTGTGCCAAGCCAAGAACGCCAATCGGTCTGGCCCGAGAACACAATGACCGACCCGTTCGCGTGCTCACGTAGCTCGGCGTTGACGCGCAGATACGTCAGAGGGCCGCGATGATAAAAGCGCTCCTGAACGGCCGAGCGATGTTCAACCCACTCTCCGTAACTCTCGACCCACTCGGCTACCAGCGGCCCCAGCTTGCCCACGGCGCGACGTTGCAAACGTCCGTCGCGATCGAGCGACTCGACGACCCGGTACGGTGCGGAGCCTACGAACTCGTTGAGCCGTGCGGAATCGGCCAGAACCTTCCACGCCACCTCGGTCGATGCTCGAAGGGGGATCTCTTCGCGAAAGGACATCGATCCCATCGTGGCGCCCTACCCGTTCTTCTTCAGCTCGAGTTTGGCGACCGCCTCGAGGTGGACAGCATCGGGGCCGTCGGCCATGCGGAGCGCGCGAGCCCAGGCCCAGGCGTAGGACAGGCCGAAATCGTCCGTGAAGCCGCCGGCACCATGAACTTGCATGGCCCGATCGAGCACGGCCTGGGCCATCATCGGCACGGCCACCTTGATCATCGCGATCTCGGCCCGGGCCGCCTTGGACCCGACTTGGTCCATCAGGTACGCGGTCTTCAGTACGAGCAGGCGAGCTTGCTCGATTTCGATACGGGACCGCGCGATCAATTCCCGCAGCGCCCCCTGCTCGGCGAGAGGCTTGCCGAAAGCGACCCGCGAGCGGGCTCGCACGACCATCGCTTCGAGCGCGCGCTCGGCCGATCCGATCAGGCGCATGCAGTGGTGAATGCGCCCCGGGCCAAGCCGGCTCTGGGCGATTTCAAAACCGCGGCCCTCGCCAGCGATCAGGTTACTTGCCGGGACGCGGACGTTTTCGAAAACGAATTCACCATGGCCATGGGGAGCGTCGTCGAACCCAAAGAGCGGCAAAGTCCGTACGAGCTTTACCCCGGAGGTGCCCCGCGGGACCAGAATTTGGGATTGCTGCTGATGGCGCGGTGCATCCGGATTGGTCTTGCCCATCACGATCAAAATGTCGCAGCGCGGATGGCCGGCGTTGGTGATCCACCACTTCCGGCCGTTGATGACGTAATGATCGCCGTCTCGGACGATCCTCGTCCGCACGTTCGTCGCGTCGGACGAAGCCACGTCGGGCTCGGTCATGCAGAACGCCGATCGAATGCGTCCGTCGAGCAACGGGGTCAGCCATTGACGCTTCTGTTCCGGCGACCCGAAGTGGAACAGCACCTCCATATTGCCGACATCGGGCGCGCTGCAGTTGAACACCTCGGGAGCGATCGCCGAACGCCCCATCACTTCGGCCAGCGGCGCATATTCGAGGTTGGTGAGGCCGGCGCCCGATTCGTCGTCGGCCAGGAACAGATTCCACAGGCCGGCGGCTCGCGCTTTCTGCTTGAGGTCTTCCATCACCGCCGGGACTTGCCAGCGCGCTCGGGCGAGTTGCTCGGCATAGAGCGCCTCGCTCGGATAGACGTGGTCGGCCATGAAGGCCATCAGCTTGGGCATCAACGCCCGGGTGCGTTCGGGTTGCTCGACGACCATGGATACTCCCTCGTGAAAGGTCAGTCGCTGCGCCGGGTGGCGAAGAAACGGCGCAGGAGTTCGGCGGCCCTTGCCTCGTCGATACCACCGTAGACCTCGGGCCGATGATGGCAGGTGGCCAGGCTATAGAGGCGTGGCCCATGTTCGACGGCACCGCCCTTGGGATCGGCCGCCCCGAAGAACAGCCGGCGGATACGTGCCAGCGAGATCGCCTGGGCGCACATGGCACACGGCTCCAGGGTCACGTAGAGGTCGCAGTCGACCAGGCGTTCCGCGCCCAGCTCTCGCGTCGCCTCTCGGATCGCCAACATCTCGGCATGGGCCGTCGGGTCGCCCTGACGACGCACTTGATTGGCTGCCGCCGCTACGACATGCCCCTGGGCATCGACAACGACCGCCCCGACAGGAACATCGCCAGCCAGGGCTGCGCCCTCGGCTTCGGCGAGAGCGCGGGCCATCGGAGAGGTCGTGGAACCCACAGGCGTCATCGTCGCGGACCTTGGACGGCAGGGCCGAGAGCGTCAAGGTTCGTTGCACCCCCGATCCGCACGACCTAAATTCCCTCGACCATGGGCGCAGCACCGCTGATCGGCATCACTGTCGATTCTGAACCACCGGGCGGATACTCGAAGAAGCCCTGGTTCGCGCTGCGTCAGAACTACTGCGAGGCCATCCACCGATTCGGCGGTGTTGCGTTCCTGCTCCCCCACGACTTGGCTGCCATTCCGACCTACGTCGAGCGACTCGATGGCCTCATCATCTCGGGCGGCGCGTTCGACATTGACCCCACGTTGTTCGGCGCCGAGAACCGCCATGAAACGGTGACAACCAAGGATACGAGGACCCGCTTCGAATGGGACCTCACCCGCGCCGCACTTGCCCGCGACATGCCTGTCCTCGGCATTTGCGGCGGCCAGCAGCTGTTGCATGTCGTGCTCGGGGGCACCCTCATTCAACACATCCCGGATGCGGTACCAGGCGCCCTCGAACACGAACAGAAGAACTCCCGCGATGAACCCGGCCATACGGTCAAGGTGACCGCAGGAACGTTGCTGCATCGGATTGTCGGCTGCGATCAACTGGCGGTGAACTCGGCTCATCACCAAGCCGCCGGGACGGTGGCGCCAGGCACCGTCGTCAACGCCGTTGCGCCCGACGGCGTAATCGAAGGGATCGAATCCCCGGCCCAGCGCTTCTGCCTCGGCGTGCAGTGGCATCCCGAGTATTTCACGAACGAGGGCGATGCCCGGCTATTCAGCGCTTTCCTCGACGCCGCACGCCAGCGCTAGTGTCGCCTTCGATGATTCGCATCACCGGCGGCAAGCATCGTGGCCGCCCCATCGAGACCGCCGACGATGACGCCGTACGACCAACTGGGCTGAGAGCCCGTCAAGCCGTGTTCAATCGCCTACAACATGGGTTACTCAGCACCGGCGGAGCTCCGCTGGCCGAGGTACGGGCCATCGACCTTTTCGCCGGCAGCGGCGCGATGGGTCTCGAAGCCCTGTCGCGCGGGGCCGAACACGTGACGTTCATCGAAGCCGACGCCGCGGCGACCCGACGAATCGTCCGGACGCTCGCCAACTTCGGCGAGACGGAACACGCCCAGGTGATCGGCCGCGATTGTCTTTCCCCGCCTCAAGCGACGACTCCCTGCACGCTCGTATTCGTCGATCCACCCTATCGCAGCGGGCTCGGCCCACGAGGCTTGGCGGCCGTCCGGCGAGCCGGGTGGATCGCCTCGGGCGCCATCGTCGTCGCGGAAGTTGCGGCGAACGAACCCTTCCCGGCGCCGGAGGGCTTTGCGCTGGAGGAAGAACGCGCGTACGGCGCGGCGCGCATGGTCTTCCTGCGCGCCACCTAACCGGGCGACCAGACCACAACCAGCCACCAGCCGATCAGCGCCCCAGCCCAGAGCCATATCAACACGATGGCGGCCGCGGCCACCCAACTTCGCGGGCGTGCCTCGAGGCGTTCGCGGGCGAGCGTTCGAAACTCGGCGAACAGGTCCAGCGGAATCAGCCGAATCGCCAACCAAACCCCCGCAGGAACGATCACCAGATCATCGAGGTAGCCGAGGATCGGAATGAAGTCGGGAATGAGGTCGATTGGGCTGAGCGCGTAAGCGGCGACCACGGCCGCGACGACCGTCGCAACGGCCGGGGTCCGCCGGTCGCGGGCCGCCAAATAGAGCGCGAACACGTTCTCTTTCAGGCGGCGTGCCCACGCCTTCAGGCGCTCCCATCGCGTCGGTGAGCGCTCAGCGGCGTCCAAACAGCCGCTCGATGTCATGAAGGTCGAGTTCGACGTACGTCGGCCGGCCGTGCGTGCATTGGCCGGCATGGGGCGTCGATTCCATTTCTCGCAACAGGGCATTCATCTCCGGAATGGTGAGCCGGCGACCCGCGCGCACGCTGCCGTGACAGGCCATCGTGCTGCAGACCTGCTCGAGCCGGTCGCGCAGGGCGATTCCTTCTTCCAGCGCTGCCAGGTCGTCCACCAAGTCTCGCATCAGGCCTTTTAGGTCGATCTCGCCCAGCAACGCCGGCACTTCACGCACGGCCACTGCACCCGGACCAAACGACTCGATCACGAGGCCCAGTTCAGCAAACTCGCCGGTACGCGCGAGCAGGCGCTCGATGTCGACCGCATCGAGTTCGACGATCTCCGGGATCAGCAATATCTGGCGCGCCACTCCGGTCCCGTCGATCGCCCGTCGGATCCGTTCGAAGACCAACCGTTCGTGGGCGGCGTGCTGATCGACGACCACCATGCCGCGCTCGGTCTGGGCGACGATGTATGTCTCGTGCACTTGCGCCACGGCGGCCCCCAACGGAAAGCCGGCGGCCGGGGCGGGCTCGTTGATCCGCGCGGCGGGGGCAAAGGGCGTCGCGGCGCTGACGGGCGCCTGGAAGGCCGCGGCAGCTTCGGCGACCCCCGGTCGGGGGTAACGGTTGAGCGAGGCCGCAAAGGGAATCGTTCCGGAGGGCGCGATGCCGGCACGAAACGCTGCAATGGCTTGCGCCGAGACGCTCGTCGACGCGCGGTGACCGGCGCTCGCCAGCGCCGCCCTGAGCGCACTGACAATGAGCCCACGAACCAACGTGCCGTCGCGAAACCTCACTTCGGCCTTCGTCGGGTGCACGTTGACGTCGACCTCACCCGGCGGAAGGTCGAGAAACAGGGCCACCACCGGGTGGCGATCGCGCGCGAGAAGGTCCTGATAGGCTGCACGAACCGCGCCCACCAACAGGCGATCTCTGACGGGACGGCCGTTGACGAACAGGTATTGCGCCAACGCATTGCCGCGATTGAACGTCGGCAACCCGGCGTAACCCGTCAGTCGCACATTGTCGCGCGTGGCGTCGACGGAGACCGCGTTCTTGGCGAAATCCCGCCCGAGGACGTCGGCCAGGCGATCAAGGCGGCCGTCGACGAGATTTTCCGGTCGCGCGGGGTAGGTCACCGCAGCATGGGCTCCGTCACGAATCGTGAACGCGATGCCGGGGTGGGCCATAGCCAGTCGCTTGACCGCCTCGTGGCAGAGCGAGGCTTCGGTGCGATCGGTCTTCAGGAACTTGAGACGTGCGGGTGTGGCGTAGAAAAGATCGCGAACCTCTACTCGGGTTCCGACGGGTTGAGAGTCGGGTTCGACCGCTTGAACGCGCCCAGCGTCGATCGCGATCGCCCAACCTTCCCCCAGCCCGCGCGCGCGCGAGGCGATGCGAAGACGAGCGACCGAACCGATCGACGGCAGGGCTTCGCCGCGAAACCCGAACGTCGCGATCGTCATCAAATCGTCGCCCGGCAATTTGGATGTGGCATGCCGTTCGATCGCCAACATGAGATCGCTGCGATCCATGCCGATGCCGTCGTCGGCGACCACGATGAGATCCCGGCCAGCGCCGCCCAGCGTGACCTCGATCCGGCGTGCGCCGGCATCGAGGGCGTTCTCGACCAGCTCCTTGACGACGCTGGCCGGACGCTCGATGACCTCGCCGGCCGCGATGCGGTTGACTGTCCCTTCGGGGAGGCGACGGATCACCATCAGCGCACCCGACCGGACCGCAAATACTCCCGAGTCAGCGTCTTGCCCTCTTCGACCGCCGGTTGGCCGAACGGATCGACCCCGAGCAGGGCCGCCGCGAGGATCGTCTCGACGATGTAATGGGCGAACAGGGCCCCGAGGGTCGCGGCATCGATCTTCGGCAACCAAATCGTTCTCAAGGGGCGGTGATTGCGGGCGAGCGTGGCGAGGGTCGCGCGAGCCTCGGCAGCGACAAGGTCACCGAGAGTCCGACCCTTCAGATAGTCCAACCCATCGGCGAGCAGTTCGGACGGAATTGTCGCCCCTTGGCCCGCCAACTCCGGCACGACCACGGTAAAGACCTTGTCCGGCATGCCGTCCAACCACTGTTGCAACTGGCTGTGTTGATCGACGGGTCCAAGGGCCGCCTGGGGTGTCAGCCCGCCGCCGTTCTTGCCGAGGCTTTCTGCCCAGATTTGCCGATGCCACTTGGCCAGATTGGCGAGCCGCGCGTCGTAAGGAACCAGAACGGTCGTGGCCGCACGGCCCTCGCGCTCGTAGGCCACTTGCCACGCGGCGCCGGCCGCGGCCGGGCACTGATCCGGGGCGGCGCGCAAAGCCTCGATGACCGAGCGAGCCCCGATACGGACGGCCTGCGCATCGATGCCGGCCAAAAAGGCCGGCAGCAAACCGACATTTGTCAGAACCGAGTAGCGACCGTCGACGTGGGGGTCGTGGTCAAACACGGGGGCACTCCAGCGGCCAGCGAGCTGACGAAGCGCGTTCTGGCCCGGCCCGGTGATCGCCGCGACATGACCAGCGATGCGTTCCCGACCGAGACTCGCTTCGAAGTGACGCAGCGCTACGAGCGCTTGAGCGAGGACTTCGGCGGTCGAGCCCGATTTCGAGACCAACAGTAGCCCTGTCCGAGCCGCATCCAGGCCGCGCAAGAGCGGCTCGAGTGTCAAAACCTCGACGTTGTCGACAAAAATCAGCCGCGGGCGGGCGCCACCCAGGGGCTCGACCAGGCTACGCGCTCCGAGACTCGAGCCGCCGATGCCGATCACGATCACGTCACGGTAGCGCAATCGCCAATCGGCGGCGAGTGCCTCGATCGGCGCCAGATCCGCGTCCTGGAGCGCCAGGTTCAGACAATTGTAGGTCGGTTCGCACAGACGCGAGGCCAGCGACCGGGCTGCATCGGCGGCGGCCGACTGGTACTTCCCGACCGGCAGGTCGCTGTTCGGGAAAGCTTGGGACATGTCGTGCCGATAGAACATTCTCGGCAAACTAGCAGAGCGGTTTGGCGTGGGCCAATCGGACCCGGGTCACTCCACCGCCCGGGTCGCCTGCAACCCTTGGGGATCGCCGACCGTGACGATGAACATGGCTTCCGGGCGGATCAACTGTCGCGCCACACGCTGAACATCGGCCAACGTCACCGCGTTGATCAGTTCGACGCGCCGGTCGAGATAGTCGATTCCCAAGTCGTTCATCTGCAACGACACGAGCGTCGCAGCGATGGCGCCGTTGCTGTCGAGCCTTAGCGCAAATGAGCCCGCGGTGTAGGTCTTCGCCGCGGTCAGCTCCTCGGGCCGAATCCCATGCTCTGCGATATCCCGCAATTGCGAGCGCAGCACTTCGATCGACTCCGCCACACGTTCGTTCTGCGTGCCGAGTCCTCCCAACAGGATTCCCGTGCGGTCCATTGGAACGAGCGAACTGTATACGGAATAGGCCAAACCGCGTTTCTCGCGAACTTCCTCATAGAGCCGCGAGTTGAAGCCACCACCACCCAGCACGTGGTTGAGCAGCGTCACGGGGAAGAAGTCGGGATCGTTGCGCTTGATGCCGGGGAGCCCCCACATGACGACGCTCTGGGGCACGGGACGGCGCACGATCAGGGTGTCACCACCGGCGGCAAGACGGGTTTCGGGCACGTCTATCGGCAGCGACTTCGCGGGCAATCCACCGAAGGCACGGTCCAGCAAGCGTCCGGCCTCGGCAGCGTCGACATCGCCGACGACACCGATGACCATGTTGTCTTTGGCGAACCGTCCGAGCAGGAACGATCGCAGGTCTTCCGCGGAGATCGCCTTGATGCTTTCCTCGCTGCCCTCGGACGAGCGTCCGTAGGGGTGCCCCGGGAAGCCCTGCTTGAAGAACGTTTGGCTGAGGATCGCGTCGGGACTCTGCGAGCGGCGGCGGATATTCTGGGCGACCTGGGCACGAATCCGCTCGATCGCCTCGGCATCGAAGCGAGGTTTCGTCAGCGCAAGATCGGCCAGCGCCACGGCCTCGTCGCGAAACTTGGTGAGCGTGCGGATCGACAGCGAGAAACTGTCGCGGCCGGAGTCGAATCGTAGCGCCACAGCCAACTCCTGCAACCTGCGCTGGAACGCCTGGGAATCCATATCGCCCGCCCCCTCGTCCATGAGGCTCGCCAGCATCTTCGCGAGGCCCTCCTTACCGATGGGCTCGGTCGCGGCCCCGCCGCGAAACGCGACGTTGATCGTGACGATCGGGATCGACGGCTCGTGAACATGCCAAGCCTTGAGGCCGCCGGGACTGGTGATCGGCGTCACCTTGCTCGCCTCGGCCGGAAGGGCCCAGGCCAGACACGCCAGAACGATGAAAGACCGAAGCCGGATCATGAACGATCTCCCGATCGTGGGCGAAGCACTCCGGTGACCGAGCGCGCCTCGTCAAAAACCGCTTTGGCCGCCGCTTTGACCTGATCGAGGGTGACGGCCTCGACCCGTTCCGGAAACGACTCGATGTCCTCGATGGTCCGGCCCGTGGTGAGCGCGGCGCCAAAAACCCGCGCCGCGCCCTGCACCGAATCTCGACCGAAGATCGTCGATGCCTGCATGCCGGTTCGGGCTCGTTCGAGATCGGCAGCATCGACCCCGTTCGCTATCACGTCACGCACGACGTCCTCGACCGCGCGCTCGATCGCCACAATGTCCTGACCTGCGACCGGGTTGACGATCAGGACGAATTGGGACGGGCCGAGATTGCCGGCGCTGTAGAACGCTCCGGCGTAGGTCGCAACTTTCTTTTCGATGACCAACGCGCGGTAGAGGTGGCTCGTCTGGCTGCCACCCAGCACTTCGGCCAGCATTTGCAACGGTAGGGCATGCTGCTTCTCGCCCCATCCGTAGGACGGCGCCGTGTAGCCGCGGCGCCAGGAGACATCGGTGACCCGGGGATGAGTCATTTCGAGGCGACGTGCCGAGCGTTGCGGCGGCTCGTCAGGGCGCAACCGCGGTGGGAGGGCACGGGCCGGGATCGGGCCGTAGTAGCGCTCGACCAATGGGCGGAGTTGTTCGAGCGTGACGTTGCCGGCGACCACCAGCACCGCGTTGTTCGGCGCGTAGTGCGTGCGATACCAATCGAGCGCGTCTTCGCGCGTCAGGCCGCGCATCTCATGCTCCCATCCGATCACAGGGATGCGATACGGGTAAGCCAGATACTGCGCCGCCTGGACCTGTTCGGCGAACTGTGACGCGGGGCTGTTGTCGATTCGCGAGCGACGCTCTTCGAGGATGACCAAGCGCTCGGAGTCCACCTGCTCGGCGGTGATCGTCAGGTTGACCATGCGATCGGCCTCGAGCTCCATCATCCGCTCGAGCTGCTCAGTCGCGACCGTCTGGAAGTAGGCCGTGTAGTCGGTCGAGGTGAAGGCGTTTTCCCGGCCGCCGAAACGCGCGACCGTGGCCGAGAATTCGCCGGCGGGCACCTTGCTCGTGCCTTTGAACATCAGGTGTTCCAGGAAGTGGGCGATCCCCGACTTTCCCGGTTTTTCATCGGCCGAACCCGCGCGATACCAGACCATTTGGGTGACGATCGGTGCGCGGTGATCTTCGATCAAGACGACCTGCAGGCCATTGGCCAGGGTGAACGTCTTCGGGTTGTAGAGGCCTGCCCAAGCCGCCGCCGAAGCCAACGTCACGATCAGGGCTGTGACAAACCCAAGGCTGGCACGAACGATCATCGAGAACCCCACCTAACCATGTCGGTGTAACGTGGCGCTCCGCCACGACGGGGGCAAGTCGTCTTACCCTCGAACGACGGTCACAGTTTGGGGAGCCGCCCTAAAAGACGCCACTCAGGACCGTTCGCGACTTGCGCCGGATGATCGGAGCGTCAGGAGCGTTCTGTGAGCCGGTGGCGACCTGCTGCTGGACGCGGCGTTGCTCTTGCGCCGGATTCACGACCTCGCTCTCGCGGCCACGAACGGCACTGACCAACCGGTCGACGAAATCACGGTCCCGAACGGCCAGAGCCTCGTCTTCGATCAACTGGTCGCGGATGCTGCTATTGGCGCGGCCGGCTCCCGCCTGGCGCAACAGCGCAGTCTCCCCCGAACTGGCATTCGCGGCAGCCGCAGGGCGCCCTCCCCCGCCGCCCAACGCCGCCTGCGCTTGCTGCCGCGGATCGAGTTCCTGTGGGCGCGGCGCCCCAGGCCGCGGCGGACGGAGGTTGAAATCCGGTGGCAACGTCAGGGGCGCCTTCCGTACCACGGCGAATTCGTCGGGCGCTGTGGGTTCCAACCCGAGCTGCTGGCGAACGCCGGAACAGGCTGCGAGACCGACGATCACGAAGGTCACCACGGTCGTCATCCTGAGACTCGAGGGCATTCGCACTCCGGTCATTACTCCTGGCTCCGCATCCGTCGCCGCATCCAGGTGTCGAGCAACATGAGGCCGACCCCAAGGACAATCGCCGAATCGGCGACATTGAACGCCGGCCAATGATAGCCGAAGGCGTGGAAATCGAAAAAGTCGGCAACCGCCCCCCAGACCAGCCGATCCACGATGTTACCGAGGGCGCCGCCCACGATGAGGCCCAACGCCAGTCGCTCCAGTAGCCAGACCGACCGTCCGAGCCAGAGGACCATGGCGATCACGATGACTCCGGCGATCGCCGACAGCACCCAACGCCCAGTGTCCGGTTCGAGTTGCAACATGCTGAAGCTCACACCGGTATTCCACACCAGGACCAGATTGAAGAATGGGGCCAAGACAATGACCGGCCCATGGGCGTCGATGACGTCGATGAGCCAATACTTGGTGATCCGGTCGAGCGCCAGCACCGCAATCGCGACGATGATCCAGGTCGCCCTACTCAACGCGCGTGCCCATGGTGTGCAACGGCATCGGCGCAGCGGCGGCACACCCCGCCGCTGTCCGGGACAGCGACTTCGGGCAAGACCTGCCAGCAGCGCTGGCATTTGGTGCCATCCGCCAGGGTCGTGACCACACCGATCCCCGGAACGTCATCGAGCGTGAAGGCTCCGGTTGGTGGCACCCCTTCGACGACCGTGATCGCCGACGTGATAGAGACTTCGGCAAGGTCGATACCCACACAAGCCGTCAATGTTGCGGCGTCCGCGTAGACCGTCGGATGGGCCTGGAGGCTGGCACCGATGCGCTTGTCGCGCCGCTCGATCTCGAGGGCCCCGGTCACGACCCGGCGCAGCGTTCGGACCGCGGCCCAGCGATCGGCCAGTGCCTGGCTGCGCCAAGCCTTGGGGATGTCCGGAAACAGCTGCAAGTGAACGCTGGCCGCTCCAGCACCGTGGCGGGACTGCCAAACCTCCTCCGCCGTAAAGCACAGAATTGGCGCGAGCCAGGCGGTCAGGCAACGGAACAACTCGTCGAGGACGGTCCGCGCCGCCCGCCGGCGGATCGCGTCCGGGCGATCGCAATAGAGCGAGTCCTTGCGAACGTCGAAGTAGAAGGCCGACAGGTCGTTGGTGCAGAAGTTGTACAGGGTGACGAACAACGCGTGGAAATCGAAGTCGTCGCAAGACCGCCGGACGAGCTGATCGAGTTCCGCCAAACGGTGCAGCACCCAACGCTCGAGTTCCGGCATCGCTTCGACCGGCAGCCGCTCGCGTTCGGAGAAGTCGGCGAGATTGCCCAGGATATAGCGCAAGGTGTTTCTCAGCTTGCGGTAGGCATCGACCTGACGCTGGAGGATCTCCTCACCGATCCGCAGGTCCTCCGAATAATCCGAACTCACGACCCAGAGTCGAAGAATGTCGGCCCCGTGTTTCTTGACCACGTCCTGAGGACTGACGACGTTGCCGAGCGACTTGGACATCTTGCGGCCCTCGCCGTCCATGACGAAACCGTGCGTCAGCACGGCTTCGTAGGGCGCGACGCCGCGGGTGCCGCAAGATTCGAGCAATGAGGAATGAAACCAGCCGCGATGCTGGTCCGAGCCCTCGAGATATAGCGACGCCGGCCATTGCAGGTCGGGCCGCTGCTCGAGTACGAACGCATGGGTCGATCCCGAGTCGAACCAGACATCGACGATGTCGTTGACCTTCTCGTAGTCCGCGATCGCGTAGTCGGTGCCGAGAAACCGTTTGCCGTCGTCGGCGAACCACGCATCGGCCCCCTCGGCCACAAAGGCCGAGACAATGCGTTCATTGACGCGCTCATCGCGCAGCGGCTGACCGGTCTTGCGATCCACGAAAACGGTGATCGGAACGCCCCAGGCACGCTGACGCGAGATCACCCACTCGGGGCGATTCTCGACCATCGAATAGATTCGGCTGCGGCCCTGCGGCGGAATCCAACGAACCTGCTCGATCGCCTTCAGCGCCTTGGCCCGAAGGTCGTTGGCCGTCATCGAGATGAACCACTGCGGCGTATTGCGGAAGATTACGGGGGCCTTGGAACGCCACGAGTGCGGATAGGAGTGAACGAGTTTCCCGAGCGCCACCAAACGACCCCGTTCCCGCAGGGCCTCGATCACGGCTGAATTCGCGTCGCCATCCTTGCCTGAGGGCAGCATGACGCGCTTGCCCGAAAATAACGGCACGTGCGGCAAAAAGGCGCCGTCGCCGCCGACGGTCTCCGGGACTGGCACGCCGTGACGCTGGCCCAACACGAAGTCGTCCTCGCCATGGCCGGGTGCAATGTGGACGAACCCGGTGCCTTGTTCGGTATCGACGAAGTCGCCGGGATAGAGGGGAACATCGAAGTCGTAACCCGCTCCATGGAACGGGTGGCGGCACACGACGCCGGCCAGGTCGGCACCGACCATCGGCAACAGCCGTTCCCAAGCGGTGATCTTGGCCGCGTCACGCACGCTGTCGACGAGTCGTTTGGCGATGACCAGGCGATCGCCGGGTTTCACGAAGCTGCCCTCGACGACGGCCCCGACGGTCGCGATGACGTAGTCGATGCCCTTGCCGTAGGCGATCGCACGGTTGCCCGGTAGCGTCCATGGTGTCGTCGTCCAGATGACGACCGTCGTGCCGAGCAGGCTCGGAGCCCGGCCGGCTGCCTTTACCGGGAAACACGCCATCACCGTGGTCGACGTACGGTCGTGGTATTCGACCTCGGCCTCGGCCAATGCCGTACGCTCGACGACCGACCACATCACCGGTTTCGCGCCCTTGTACAGGCCGCCATTCATCACGAACTTGCATATCTCGCGCGCGATCTGTGCTTCGGCCTGGAAGTCCATCGTCGAGTAGGGATGGTCCCAATCACCGATGACTCCGAGACGTTTGAACTCCTCGCGCTGGACACCGATCCAATGGCTCGCGAACTCCCGACACTCGCGGCGAAACTGCACGATCGGGACGGCATCCTTGTTCTTGCCCGCCTGGCGATAGTTCTGTTCGATCTGCCATTCGATCGGCAGGCCATGACAGTCCCAACCGGGAACGTAGTTGGCATCCCGCCCCATCATCTGCTGCGAGCGATTGATCACGTCCTTGAGGATCTTGTTGAGCGCGTGGCCAATGTGGAGATTGCCGTTGGCGTAGGGCGGGCCGTCGTGAAGAATGAACTTCTCGCGGCCCTTCGATTGCTCGCGCAATTGCCGATAGAGCCCCTGCCGCTCCCACTGCGCGAGCGTTTCGGGCTCGCGTTGCGGCAGGCCGGCCTTCATCGGAAAGGACGTCTGGGGCAGGAATACGGTGGACTTGCGGTCGACGCCCGTAGCGGGCGTCGGCGATTCAGGGCGGTCAGCCATGGTCTCGGACCTTCAGATCAAAGCAAAACGGAATGCAAAGAAGCCCCGGCCCTACGCGAGGACCGGGCAACCAATTTGCCCGCCAATGATCGAAGCTGTCCGCAACATGGTCGGGTCTTGTAACAGGAGCGCTGAGGTCCTGTCGAGGGAGGCCCTACGGAGCCTCGCCGAACCGGTCCACGGCATAACGATGGTCGGCCAGAATGCCACGGCTCCGTAGGCAGTCGGCCTGCATCTGGCGCACCAGGCTGTCGACATTGGGAAAACGCTCTTCGGGTCGCAAATATTCGGCGAAGGCGACATCGAGCGTCTGGCCATAGAGATCGGCTTTGAAGTCGAGCAGGTGCACCTCGAGCAGTACGCCCTTGCCATCGAACGTCGGACGCACCCCGAGGCTCGCAGCGCCGTCGTGCCAACGACGGGCCGCCCCTTCACCGGTCGCAGCGCGCACCGCGTAGATGCCGAGCGAGGGCTGCAGGTATTCGCCGAGCCGGATGTTGGCCGTCGGAAACCCGAGGTCCCGCCCACGCTGATCGCCACGCTGAACCGTGCCACGGACGCTCCACCAACGCCCCAGCACTTCCGCCGCGTCGCGTGGACGGCCGCTGCCCAACAGTTCGCGTACGGAACGCGACGAATAGAGGGCACCGCTCTCGGCGAGCTGGGCAGAGACGACAGAAACACCGAACCCAAGCCAGGTGCCTTGTTCCTCGAGATAGCGGACATTGCCCTGACGCTTGTGGCCGAACGCGAAATCGTGACCGACGACGAGATGGGCGACCTTGAGCTCCCCGACCAAATTTCGTGCGACGAAATCGTGAGCGGTCGTAGCGGCCATGGTCGTGTCGAATGGGATCGCCGCCATCAGGTCGACCTGCCAGCGCTTGAGAAGCTCGATTTTGCGGTCGAGCGGGGTCAACCGAAACGGTGCATCCTGAGGCGCAAAATAACTTCGCGGGTGTGGCTCGAACGTAATCACGCCGAGGGGGGCGTTTCGCTCTCGGGCGACACGTGCGGCCTCGCTGATCACCGCGCGGTGGCCACGGTGAAGGCCGTCGAAGTTGCCGATGGCAAAAACCCCGCCGTCGCGCCCAGCCGGCAAAGCGTCGAAGCGGCGGAAGACGTCCACGGCCGTCAGGTGCGCGAGGGCACGAGCACCTGCGCTTCGCCCTCGATGACCAGCTTGTCACCGACCCAGCACGTCGTGCCCAGGCTGACGCGGCCCTTGTCGCGATCGATCGCGGCCACTTCGACGCGCGCCGTCAGCGTGTCGCCGATCATGACCGGCGCTCGGAACTTGAGCGACTGCCCAAGATAGATGGTTCCCGGGCCGGGCAGCTTGGTGCCGATCACGGCCGAGATGAGGCTCGCGCCCAGCATGCCGTGGGCGATCCGCTCCTTGAACCGCGTGGTGGCCGCGTAGCCCGAGTCGAGATGAACTGGGTTGACGTCGCCCGAGACGTGGGCGAACTCCCGGATCACCTGGTCGGTGACGGTCTTGCTGATGCTCTCGTGAACGCCGACCTTGAGATCTTCGAGGAAATAACTGCGCAACGTGGTCATGACAATTACAGCATAGCGCCCTGACGCGGGCGCTCCGACGAGGAAGGTTGAAGAAGTGGTATCCGACCCGACGGCGTACCATAGGCGGGGCCAGCGGGGGCCTGTGAGTCAGGCCGGATACCGTCCGTCTGGGGGGCTGACCCGGCCCGTCCAAGTACGTTGAATATTACTTGGCGCGCCGTCGATCCGAATCAAGGCCCCTCAAACCCGGGTCACCGCCGCCGCGAAAACTCAACCCTTACCCGTGTCTGCCGAGGGCAGCACCACGCCGTTGTGAGTTGCCGGCTTGGCAAACAGGCGCCGGACCATGGGCTCGAAGGTCTCGATCGGCAGCGCCTGATAGGCAGGATCGAACGCCGGCATGTCCCAACGCTCGCAGAAGCGGTGAGCCAGGTCGAACCACGGCTTGCCACGATGGCGCTCGCGCATGTTCGGGTCAGCGCCTAGCTTGTCGAAGAAGAAGTAGCCCTGAAATTCGGGGTGATAGCGCAGGATCTGATAGTTCGTGTCGCTGACGAAGGGCCGCAGGATCTCCGATACGAAGGCGCCATGATTGTCGGGCGCCAAATGATCGCCGATGTCGTGCAACAGAGCGCACACGATCGTTTCCTCGTCGGCCCCGTCGAGCTTCGCGCGCGTCGCCGTCTGCAAAGAGTGTTCGAAGCGGTCGACCTGCATTCCCAGTTTCGGCCCACGCAGGTCATGAAGCTGCTGCAACACCCTGTCGGACAGCTTTTGCCGTTCGGCGCTCATATACACGTGGAGGATCGCAAAGTCCTCGCTCGTCGCCTGGTCGAGGCGGGTGAAGCGGGCTTGGCGGCGAATCGCGGTGTTCATAGGTTCTCCTCCGGATGGGGCTCGCGCGAGAATAGGCGCCTAACCATCGTTACGAAAGCCTCCAGGGGTTCCGAACGATAATCCGGGTCGGACGCCCTTCGGTCCCAGACGTGGTGCGCCGCCTCGAACAACGGCTTACCGCGGTGGCGTTCGCCCGGCCTGCGCATTGCGCCCGATCTTGTCCCAGTAGAAACAGCCCTGGAACTCCGGGTGATAGCGCGGGATCGCGTAGTTCGTGTCGTTGATCCACGGACGCATCAATTCTGCGGCGAAGGCAACGTGGTTGTGAGGCGCCAGGTGGTCGCCGATGTCGTGCAGCAGGCGCCGACGGCAGTCGCGCGTTGACAGTCCCGGCGGTGACGTGGGTCAATGCCCGCCCTTTCTCCGGAGCGCGCCATGACCAAGCCCGCGATCTACCTCGAAAAATCCGATGGCATCGGCTGGCTCGTTTTGAACCAACCCGATCGCCGCAATGCCATCTCGCGCGCCATGTGGCTGGCCATCCCGGCGTTGCTCGACGATGCGGAGCATGACGCTGCCGTGAAAGTCCTGGTCGTACGCGGCGTCGATCACCGGGCGTTCGCTGCCGGCGCCGACATCAGCGAGTTCGGTACGGTCCACGCCTCACCCGCGACGTCGAAGGAATACAACGGGATCGTACACGTCGCCTCGCGCCGCCTGGCGCGATGCCCGAAGCCGCTGCTGGCGATGGTGCAGGGCCCCTGCGTCGGCGGCGGTTGCGGCATCGCGCTGTCCGCCGACTTGCGTTTGGCCGATCCCACCGCACGCTTCGGCATCCCACCCGCCAAGCTCGGACTCGTGTACAGCCTGCAGGACACGAAGCTGCTGGTCGATGTGGTCGGTCCAGCCAAGACCAAAGACATGCTGTTCACGGGACGCTTGGTCGGCGCCGAAGAGGCCCACCGGATCGGCCTCGTCGATCGGCTGATCGCTGCCGATGCCATCGAAGCCGAGACACGCGCCCTGTGCGCCGCCATCATCGAGTCCTCGCAGTTCTCGGTGCGCGCGGCCAAGCGCATCGTCCGCCTGATCTTGGACGGCCAGGCCGAGGACTCCTCGGAAACCCTGGCCCTTTTCGATCAGGCCTTCCAGGGCGAGGACCACCGCGAAGGAACACGGGCGTTCCTCGAGAAGCGCAAGGCACGCTTTACCTATTCCTGACCCGGCCTCGGCCGCCGGATTCTTGAAACGCGGGTGCGGAGACGCGGGGAACCTTGGGGATCAGCCGCAAAGGACTTCCGTCTCCACACCCATCTCAGCACCCTGCGTCCACGGTCCTAGCGGGCTCCCCACAGCAGCGCTGCAGAACGAGCTATGGACCGATCAGGCGTGTTTTGGCGTCAGTCGAGGGCTCGCGGGCGCATGTCCCAGCCGGCGGCCCTCTCATAGGCCTGTGCAATCGCCAACACACGGGCATCGCCGAACGGGTGCCCGATCAATTGGAGTCCCAAGGGGAGACCTTGGTCGCTCCATCCCATGGGGAGCGACACCGCGGGCCGGCCCGTCAGGTTGGCGATGGCAGTGAAGTCGGCCTGGCCGACGGGAACCGGGGTCGCGAAGTCGAAGGCGGGCTGCGGCGCGGTGGGGAGAACGATGGCGTCGACGGGGGCAAAGGCCAAACGCGTCGCCACGAGGATTTCGGCGATCGTGCGTTGCGCCTTGATCAGGGCCTGACTTCCCGCGTCCCGCCCATAGGTGAGCAGCGTGCGCAGTTCGGGCGAGAATTGCTCGGGGTGCTTGGCCAGGAGTTCGGCATGCGCGAAGGCCCCCTCCGCCTCGGACACCAGAAGCCCCGTCCGGCGCACGCGCCCGAAGTCGTTGTCCGGCAGATCGACCTGCACGATCGTGGCCCCCAATGCGCGCAAGACGTCGAGCGCCTTCGCAAAGGCCTCCAACACACTCGAAACGACGGCGACACGATCGATGGCCGAGAGCCGCCCAAGGCGGACCCCGCGCAGGTCGGGTTGTTCCGGAACCTGGGTTGTCTCGGGCGGGGCCACCACGGACTCGGGCGATGCCGCATCGTAGCCGGCGATGGCCGATAGGATTGCCGCCACATCCGTGACGCTCCGCCCGATCGGTCCTACGTGATCGAGCGTCCAGGACAGCGGCACCACGCCACGCTTGCTGACCAGACCCCGGGTTGGCTTGTGGCCGACGACGCCGCAGTAGGCCGCGGGGATACGCACCGACCCCAACGTGTCCGTGCCAAGGGCTGCGAGCGAGAAGCCTGCGGCCGTTGCGGCCCCAGACCCACCACTCGACCCGCCCGGGGTGAAGCCAGCGCGATGCGGGTTGAAGGTCCGTCCGGTGAGCGGGTTTTCATTGGTGGCGCCGAGCGCCGCCTCATGCATGGTGACCTTGCCCAGCACGACAACGCCGGCGGCACGCAGTTTCGCGACCACGACCGCATCGTCGCCTGCGACATGATCACGCCGTGGGACAAGGCCCGCGGTCGTCGGTAAGCCTGCGACATCGATGTTGTCCTTGAACAACATTGGCAGGCCGTCGAGGGGCCCGCGCGCCTCTCCTGCCGCCCGCCGCCGGTCCGAAGCCTCGGCCGCCGCAAGCGCGTTGTTCCTGTCGAGATGGGAGACCGCCCGGATGTTGGCGTCGAGGCGCGCGATGCGTTCGAGGCACGCCTCGGCCAAGGCGCGTGCCGACACGCGCCGCTCTTCGAGGGCGGGTTTCCAACCCTGCCAATCGTGGTCCAACGGGTTCATGGCGGTGCCGGATGGTAGCTCACGAGGATGCGAGCGCCAGCGATTTTGCTTTGGCGACGGAGCGTTAGAACCCCACTTGTCCGATCCTCGCGTTTTGCCAATACTTGAACGATGCGAGGGATTCGCGCTCTGACCCGACCATAAGAGATCGGAGTCCGCAGCACCCCTCGACGAACCATGGGACCCGCGTATGGGACGCGGGGGGAGGACCTTAGAGGACTTGGAGGTCCCCATGAGTCGCGTATCGCGTGTGGTCGAGCGTCCTGAAGACGAAGTCCCGCCCGAGGAACTGTGGGTCGTGTCCCCGGTAGTGGTGTAGGAGCGGCGACCCTTGGCAGGGTCGGTTGGTCGATCAGGCTGCCACGGTGGGCAGGCTGACCATGGGATGATCGCTCAGCGGAGCGATGGTTTCCAGGCTCAT